>Ga0209296_1002379_pt1 | contig 13588 bp, 19 predicted proteins | sample S_130206_EF_Meta_FD_187319 | JGI IMG/M metagenome (GOLD analysis project Ga0209296, IMG submission 187319) | Freshwater microbial communities from Lake Simoncouche, Canada to study carbon cycling - S_130206_EF_MetaG (SPAdes) (version 2) | ecosystem: Environmental > Aquatic > Freshwater > Lake ...
ATGACCAAGCAGCATTTAAAGTTCTAGCCAAAAGTTCTCCAATAGATACAAAAATTTTAGCTAAGACGCCTCCTATGCTTAAACCTAAATTACCCCAATCAAAGGAATTCACCACTCCTAGAAATGCTGTGCCTATAGCAAGACCAACCGACAATCCTATTTCGGAAAAGTGGTCCGCAGCATCGTTTAAATATCCAGCACCTACCTCAAATGCCGCAGAGATAATATCTCCTACTGTCCCAGTAACCATCGCTCCATTCAGCGCAGTTATGGCTTTGCCTATGCTTTCTCCAAACTTAGCACCAAGCCCTCCTAAATCCAATTGCGTAAGACGGTCTAGCAATACTTGAAGAGGTTGTAAAAATGCACCTGTCATTCCTAGAAAGAATTCGCGCACTTTACCGACAACCGCTTGAAGCCTGTCCCACACTAAGGAAAAATTGTTCCCGGCCTTAGACAGTATGGCAGCAGTTCCTCCCCATTGTGCCGCAGCTTGTTTAAGCTGGTCTGAATAGTTTTTAGCCCCACCAAATGCTACAGATAGCGGTATTCCTGCCTGCACCATTTCTGTGATCCTAGCTTGGGCTCCAGAAGCAGAATAACCGATTTGCTCTAGGGCTTTTTGAGCAATAAGCAAAGATCCAGTATCCATGTTACCAATACTTCTGGAAACCTGGAACATCGACTGTGCGAATTTTAGCGCATCATTTGTCTGACTGGACAAAAACTCCACCGTTTTATACGCTGCAAAAGCGGATCCCAATGCAGCAAGGCTCCTCTTTGCCGTTGCAATAGCTCGGTCAAAAGACTCAAGATTCAGTTCAAGGAATGCTGTTGCGGATGCCATGTTAGGTTAGATGTTGGAGATTCTCTTCGCCATCCTATCTAACTTGGACTTCCAACCTCGTAAAGTCTTCTCTTTCGCACGTTTTATAGTCCCATCGCGTGCGCTTATACGATCTGAATAATCTGCTCTATCCACAAGCAAGATTCGTATGCGCCAACGGGAAGGTTGTGTGATGCTAGCAATGAACCAACGCCGAGCAAACGTGCCTCGGGCTCGGAGACGCCTAGCTAATTCTTGTTCTGGAGTTCTTGATCGTCCTCTGCGAACCATATACCACCTCCTGCCACTGGCAACTAATCCGTCATACACTGCTTGGATGGTGGCTCTGGATGGTGCGCTTTCCCATGCTATGCGTTTCATAATTCGGAGAAAGAATCCTGCCTCTTTCCTGCCGAACTCTTTTCCCTGCTTTCTAGCATTGTCACGCAGCTTGTCCATAGCTGCGCCCAGAGGATCAAGATTTGCTCTTATCCCCCAGGAAGACATTATCGAACTCCTTTAGCATGGGATCCATTGAAGGACGCACGGTTTTGATATTGTTCAACCGCATGAACGCATGGGCATAGCAGTTCGCTCTCCACAGAGGTAGTTCCCATAGGAGATAGTGTTCGGACCATCCCGTGTAGCGAGCAATCAACGCCACCAGTCCCGCTGTCTCTGGTGGCTCTACGAGTTTGGGTCGAGGTCATTTGGATTTATGAGGTCGTCTGAATCGACTCTAGGGACTGCGCGAGTCTCTGCAATCTTTGTGAACATCTTCTGAATAACCTCAGCTTCCTCGGTTAAGGCTTCGGGCTTTCCAGTAAAATTGGCATCAATCCATGCCCAGGCTTTGTCCCGTAGCGTATCTGGGGCATAGGAAGCCATCATACACTCCCGATCCGTGCAGGTGCATAAGAAGAGCACAATATGGGCTGAGAATAGGTCAGGAGCAGATCCACGGAATAGAGCGATGCCCAATGCCTGGGCAGCGGCTTCTCGACCAGCGGACCAAGGGTTTAATACCTTACCTTGAAAAACGAATTGTTCGATCATTTGGATTCCTCTTTGTTAAATACTCCGGTCAATGCACCACGCATTAAATCTTTGGTTTTCTGACTCGCTCTATCGCTAATAATCAGGGTTCGATCTCCATGCTCGATTACTCGAACTGGTATGACTTTTTCCCGTATCCACTTCATCAGCACTTCTCGGTTATTCAAAGCTGCGGATAAATAGAAAAACGGATGTTCGATGTCCAGATTGACTTTCGAGATGTCGTCCTTGGAAGCGATATTTGCTCGCACCAGAGTGGTGGTGAGTTCGTGGTCAAGATCCTCGGTAGTATCGAACCAAAAGTTGTATCGAGGAGGAGCAGCAGTATCTCCAATGACCGCAGTGATGGGGTCTTCTTTACGGAGCGGAACACCAAGCGTAAGCATGATGGTAGCTAATTTTAGATCGTGTGTGTAATAATGTCTAGGCATGATGTTTTAGAAAATATAAAGAAACTCTATGGTGCATATTCTGCACCATAGAGACTATGAGACTGATTAGGCAATCAGAGGGTAGCGGGTAGCGTTCACGGTAATCTTCTGGAAATCAGTATTCAACCGAGCAACGTCAACGTCGTCCGTATAGATACCACCAGCGTTTACCCCGTTATTCGGGAACGTGTTTGCCAGCGATAGCAATACGCCGGGAGTCGCGGAAACCACGCCACCAGTAGTAGCCTTGGTAACGCCTTCCAAGGAAATGGTCTGGACGGGGTTGTAATACGAGTTCAATACAATGTCTCCGTTCTGATCTCGGACACTGTTTTTCTCGCGTGTGGTTTTGGCATTGGTTCGCTGAAGCAGGATTCCCGTTTCAGCGGTTAAACCCCAAGTAACTCCGGTGGTCCCGATAGAAGAAGCAGCAACAAGTGTAGCAGGCATAGTGGGTGTGGGTTATCGGAGGTTATTAAGCAGCGACAGCAGATACCGTAACAACTACCGAAGCTACGTTAGCTTTGGCATAGATTACTAAGGTTTGTGAGGCCAAGAAAATCGCGCCACCAGGGAGGATCTTCTGCGGGAACTTATCAAAAGTGTTGGCAGAATCAATCTGCACATAGTTGGTAGCGTCCATGTTCTTGATGAGCAGTCCACCAGTTAAGTTGGATAAGTCGCCAAGAGCAATAGTTTCGGCAGTGGTTCCTATAATCTGAGTATCAAACAGCACCTGATCCACGCTAGGCGTAGAGGAGAGGCTGTTGGTGGAGGTAAAGCTATCGGACGTGCCAGAATAGCTGAGTGAGAGCGTGGTAGAGATAGTGGACATGGCGGGTTAAAATTAAGAGTCGTTACGAGGCATACACCAAAGTTGAAAACTAGTAGAGTAGATGATGGTTTTACTCTCGGGGTCAACGGTCAAATTACCCGAGGTGTTAGGAATTACGCCATGACAGTGAAAATTGTCGATAGCACTAAGGTCTGAGGCCGGGGAAGAATGCAGCCAGCGTTCTAATAAGGTGGCTACTTCTGCTCTGGCATCTCGACCGTCTTCCCGTGGATGGAATTTAGAAATTATCGAGCAATCTACCTTGAATAAACCGGATCCTGGACTTGCCAGTTCTACCGCTTCGGAAACGTGCAGAACGCTTGAGGGAGCGACTTCCTCTTTGTTCTCTGGTTCGTCAGAGACATACAGGGGTATGCCGTCAGGCCAAATAGGGGTCAGGACAGCTAAGAGTGCTTGTTCTGCAACGTCGTTAATCATGCGGATCTTACCAGCAGGTTAATAGTTACTTCGTCTGGAGATTGGGTAGGTGCTACTACAATGCGCTTTTGCTCTTTATCTTTGGATCCGTCCACTGACACATACACAATCTCGTTCGAGTCAAAATTGAAAGGTGCAGTTTCGGAAATCAGGACGACTATATTCTGGAGATTTGAAGGCTCACCACCACCAAAGGCATTTACTACGGTATCTGCTGAATCTTGTATCAAAGCCCTAGCGATGTGCTTGCCTTGGCGAACATAGCCTTTGAATTCGCCATCAAATACAGCAAGAGCATCCGAGGCTAACGCTTGTCGAAGTGTGGGGATCAATAAAGCCATCTACTCGGTGTGTGCAGCGATTTTGAATAGTGGTCAATAACTAAAAACCCCCACTGCTTTTAAGCGGTGGGGGTTTTGCTATGCTAACCTAGTTGCTTAGGCGTAGCTGGTCGTGATTAGCTCCAAACTCGTCTCGTCGATCACCTTTTCAGCGGTGTTCATACGGGTGCGGAGGATGTTGCTACGACGGGTGTCGTCACGATAGGTCTCGGGGGTGATGAGACCAGTGGTGTCCTTGGTCCATTGGATGGTGCGACCTACGCCACCAGCCTGATACTCGCCACCTTGGACATTAGCCACTGCGACGTAATCGGTGGTCCAGATGAACGCACCGGAGTAAGCCTGACCCTTGGTGTTGGAGTTCTTTGGAGCCTGACCGATGAGCAGATGCTCGACGCCGAGAGCCTGGGCGATGTCTTGGACACCGGGGAGGGCTTTCTGACCAGCGGCGCGAGGAACAACACCATACACCTGGTTCTGCAAGAGAGCAGAACGACGTGCGCGTTGGAACACATCGTAGCCAAGGATGACGGCATTGGGGATAATGCCTTTCTTGAGGAGACGACCACGGGCGAGGTCAACGTCGTTGGCGATGTCCATCGTAGCTAGGTTGGCTACGGTATATGCGGTAGAGGCAGCAGTTGCGGTAAACGTGCCAGTGTCGAAGGTCAGGGCCTTGACGCGAGCCTCGTAGCTGAGACGGAGACTGCGATCAAGGATGGCAGCTTCGGTAGCTTCGAGGTTCATAAAGCGGACAACCTCGGCCTCGTAGCTGTCGTCAATGACAGACTCCAAACCGTATTCGAGGGTGTCGAAGGTATCGACATCGAACTTGCGGTTGACGCGAGCGTAGGTAGCACCGCTCTCACGGGGTTTAGCATCCGCATTCAGCAACTCGGCGTTAGCGAGTTTAGCCTTCATGTAGATACCACGCTTAACGTCTTCGCCCTTAACGGGGAAAACCTGGTCAGCGATGAGAAGTTTCTGGAAGTCCGCACTCGCCTGCATTACGAGAGCGTAAATGTCAGAACGTGGTGTGGCTTGTGAATTTGTGTATGGCATGGCGGATTAGAGTAAGAGGGTTACTGAGCGAGGGTTAGATGAAATAGAACTCGCCAACAGCACCCGAAGCGGAGGAGACAACAGCACGGACGATAGCGACATCGTTCGGGGAGCTACCTACTGCGACTACTGCGCCAGTTGCATCGAGAGAGTAAGCCGTTCCAGCGGTGGTAGCGGCAGCGGTGCGGATCATGAAAGTGCCGTCTCCGCGAGACAGTTTGACGAGGGCATAGCCAGCGATGGCTACGTCCTCTTGAAGCACGCCGAAGTGCGCTGCACCTCCGTTAGCAACGAGGTCCACCGAACCCGCAGGTGAGGCAGAAATTTTGACGACCGAATAGGCGTCGAGAGCGGCAGCATTGCCGTTAAGGTAGGAGCCGAAGGCTTGATCGAGTTGGGATGACATTGTGAGTGGAGTTGAGGTTACTTCTTAGGTGCGATTGGACGGCTCGCACCATATTCTACGGGGAAGCGGGTCATAGCAGCGGCGCGAGCGGACACTGCGTTATTGGAAAACTCTTTAACAGCAAGATCCGAGACAATAGCCTCGAACTTTTTCACCGGATTATCCGAAGAAGACTCGGGAGCAATGGCAGGGGAAGAAGCCGGGAGGAAGGTGCTGCCAAACTGAGCGGCAAACATCTTGACGGTAGCCTGAGCCGAAAACTCAGCAATCTTTTTGGCCTCATCATCCGAGAACTTGCGCTCGGTCTCCACTTCAACCTTCGGAGCAGGGTTCTGGTCAGCGGGTTGTGTGCAAGGAGTGCATTCCGCGAGTTTCTTGGACATCTCCTCGTAGTCGCAGGCTAGTTTCGTAAGTTGCGTGGTAAGGGCAGAGATACCTTCGCACTTGGCAGCGAGGTCAGTGATCTGCGCGGCTAGAGTGGAAATGTCGGGCAGAGTAGCAGGGTTTTTGGGATCACCAGGAGTAGGCATAACTTCAGCGGATAGTTGGGTTGCGGTTGGATGTAAAGCAGAAAAGAGTGATTTGTTTGCGGCAGCATCAGATACCAAGGCTACGGCAATCACCCCATCTGGAGCGCACCGAGCAAACATTAGGTCTGGGGATTCTTCATCTTTCCCTCCGAATTCTAAACTCAGTCCTAAATGTGAGGGGTTTTTTTCGGCAATTTCCAAGAACAGCGGAACATCTTCAGCGTTCTCGTAGAAATGCAAATCTCCGTAAATCTGACGCTCTTCGCGGCGGAAATTATCAACATATCCCAGAGTAGCACCAACTCCGCTACCGTGATCTTCGCGGAGTTTAATACTGGGGATAGGCTCCAGAGCCTTCATTATCTGGTCAAGCGTAGTAGGATCGACAAACACTGGTTTCCCAGTCTCTTTGTCGATGTGACCCTTGGCTGGGCCTACGCTAATGAGCGAGACGCTCTTGATAATGGACTCAGGCATTGGAGATAGTTAAAGTGTCCTTGGTATTGGGCGTAGTATCGGGAACGTCAACAATTTTTGTAGTATTGATTGAAGTTGATGCAGGCAGACCGGGTCCACTACCGAATACTTCTTTCACGTCATTACCAAATTTCTCTGCGGCAGTCTTCTGTATCGAAGTCCAGCGGGACATATTATTCGCAACAGTCTCTGGATCCATGCCTTGGTCGATGAACCAATCCATAGGAGATAGCAACGCATTCTGGCGTAGTATCGTAGCTGCCATCGCTTCTTTACCGAGATCGGGTTGAGGATGGGGACGATAGCCCCAACGTCCTTTGAATATCTTACGACCCACCGAAGCTGGGAAAACCCCTTTGGCGATAGCATCTGCCAGAGCAGCATCCTTAATCCTCGTAGCACGGGGAGCTAACACCGCTTGGCCTCGATCAAATTCCGCTTTGGCTTGCTCGGATTCAAGACGTGCGGATACGCCACCAAGCGCAGCGGCATCAAGTGCAAATGAATGGGGGAGATTGTAGCTCTGCGCCACGAACTCCAATAGCATCTTCATCAAATACTGGGTCTCTGGGCCTGGGGATGCCGTGTCGGGAAACTTAATGTCCTGACCTGCCAACAGATGATTTATCTGACCGTATTGGATGTCCTGCTGGACTACGGGTTGACCACCAGGGACGAAGGATGATTGGTAAGGATCCATTGCTCCTCCACCGGACTGCGGGATCTTTGCACCGATAGAACCTGTGAATAGCGTGAGCGCAGCCGCGAGTTTAGCTTTACCTTGGATATATCCAGAAATCTCATAGAAATCTCGAAGTGGAATAATGCCTGTATCAAGTTTGGATACTCCACGATACTGATCCATGCACATTGGGTCAGTATAGTGAACGAAGTTGTGGGCGGGAACATCAATCGGGTCGGTGTATTGCTGCACCGTGAGGCCGCGCCGAAAAATGCGGAAACCCGTAATTTCACCATAACGCCCAATAAGCACACCACCAACGTAGTCATTTTGAACTACGTTTTGGTATAACCCGCCAATGCGGTCAGGCTCTACGCCTTGTATGCGGAAGGGTAGTTTGACTATGTCCTCTGGACCCATGCGTTCGTCAAATCCCGGACGCATAAATGCCCAGCCGTAGTCTCCTCCTCGATTCATGCCCATTACGCCAAACTCCATCATTCGGAAGAAGGAATACCTTCCGGTAATATCGCAGTTTGGGAACCACTCTTCGTTCAGCCAGGATTCGACTTCGGTGTCGAGTTTTGCATCACCTGTCTGAGCGTGATAGGACTTCGGTGCGACATACATCGCATATTTGCGATTGATGACTTTTGCGGGGGCAAAATTGGCTTCTAGGTCAATAGCCTCTCGCATCAACTGAAGACGGTCACGCTGTTTGGAGTAGTCGTTCGGATTGATGTTTTGCGGAGCCGTTGCACGTTTTGTCGTCGCCCGAGCCGCATCGTAGGCAAATTGGTGCATCGCATAGCGGGATGCTACCCGCTCTCCTGCGGTCTTTGGAGATACGACTCCAATGATTCGGTCAAGAGTGGTTACTACGGGTTCGGGAGTGTTCATCGAGATTGATTTTGGCGACCTAACGAGGGATTGAAATTAGCCATCACGAAATTCGTTCGAGTGCCATTCAGAAGATCCAACGCATAGTTGGCTTCTGCCAGTAATGCCTGGGCGGATTCGAGCGATGGAAACGTGAAGGTGCGATTGGCAATTGTGTAACTCACACCACGCACAGTGGCTGCAAGCAAAGCACTTTTCGCAGCGGTGCGAAGCTGCGTGAGTTCTTCTGCATCGAGACCGATGAGAGTGCCGTTGACTTGTGGGGAACCAGTGACTGCCATGCGAAGGCGTGTAGATTAGTGGGGTATTTGTGTCAAGAATCGCTATTTGTGACTTTGTTAAATCTTTTTAGTTTACTTTCTAAAACTTCTGTGCATCGTGAGGCATAGAAGCAATGACTGCTTCGTTTAACTATATGAAAACTAACGACACAGTGATGACATTAAATATCTCCATAGATGCTCTCTTAAACGGTTACGAGAACACTCGAACACAGGCAGAAATCCACCGCATCCGTGCAACTACTGGAAAAGATTATATGTCCAATGAGTTGCACAGATCCGCAGAACTCCATGCGGTGGCGGCGGGAATGAAAATTGCCATAGACCATCTTGTGGCTATCCGAAATGATCTATGTAAAGGGTGATTACCGAGGTTGACGTTCGCGTTGGGCGAGCAGGGCTCGGGCTTGCTCGCCTCCTCGAATTAGTTCTCGGCAATTAGCTTGGAACCGCTCCCGTTTCGACGGGGGCATATCCTTCAGTTTTAGGGCTATCGCTCGTTCGATCTTGGCTTGTTTGTTTCTCAGGTTGGTGTTCATAGGAAGTGAAAAGTATTGTGCGTATGCGTGGATCCATGAGTGCGGAAACTAGATTCATCTGTTCCGCATCGAGTATGTGGTTTGGTTTTTGCGGAGGGTTATACCATCTCCAAACTTTATTGCCAGCCGCATCTATCTCCTGACGTTTAAACTCGTTCTTGATATGCTCGAAATAGCAATCAGGACAATCCTGTGGGACTGTCCATAGGTATGTGACAAGACCGCTTTTAAGACGATGGTAAAGGTTTTTAACTGGGTTGTGCGCCCAGAAAAAATAGCGTGCTTGGCGCATAATGCCGTCAGGTGATCCCGGAGCCATACCCATGCCCACTGTGCCTAGCTGAACAGTGGAGAATGGGTAATTTCTAACCACTACTTGGTTCATGACTTGTTCGTGGTGAGGAAATCCGTCCTTACGATTTGGATCTCCCCAAAGTGCCTGCCATCCAAAGCGGACGCATTGTGACTGAACTGCCGTGGAATCCCACGCGCAATCCACTAATGTTCGCAGCGGTTGCACAGAGTATTTTACTCTGGTGGCTTCCACGTCCTCCCAGGACGTTACTCGACCAGCGAATACCAGTTTGCATTCGGTAGCGTGATAGGCTCGGACGACTACCCATCTATGTGCGCCTTCGCCTTTGCTGGCTCGTCCGTGCTGATTGTCCACGGTCATGAATCGGCATATCTCTTCTGCCTGGGGTTGCTCGATTTCCGAAGACGTGTAAGCTCCCATCATACGTGAGGCGTCGTTCTGTGTATCGTCCGGTGGAGATTCGTCCCATGCGCGTGCTCGACGTTTCTGAATGTAGTCTTTGAGCAACTCCGTAGAGCCTCTTCGAGCTGCATAGGAAGCCATCAACTTTTCCATGACTATCTTCTCTAGGCTCATCCAGTGAACGCTGGTAGCTTCTAGGTGGAAGGAGCGGTGAGTAGGATCTGCGTTTGAGTTTGTCGCTACGTATTTACCAGTCTGTGCCTGTTTGCGACGGAAGGCTTCGTCTTTTGGCCAATCTTTGGCGCATCCCGAGCAGGTGTAACGAACTGTAGGTAGCAATTTATGCCAGATGATGCCTCCATCTGCATCCATACATTCTTCAGTTCTATCCGAGCGGAGTCTTTCTCGGTCATCTGTCATGGGCTGATAGAGACCGCAATGGGGGCATTCTACGTTCCATTCCTCGCACGTTCCATCATTGTGCGCCTTATCGCTTTCATCGCCAAGAATAGAGCCTGTAGAAAGCGTCAGGGTCTTTGCTCCTCGAACACCTTCAGTCCGTTTTTCAAATGCGGACATCAGCCCGGCTTCGTAGGTGTGAGGTTCCTCCATGATGAGGTGCTTCACACGTTTTGACTGTGCGTTGTTGTAATTCGCGCCCAGAGCATAGAGCGGCATAGTGGGAAACACGATTTTACAAATGCGTTTCTTGTTTGGCTCTGTAGGCATCCGAGAAGCAAGAAAATCGTTCTGCTCGAACATGGGGATGACTCGGTCTTCCATTGCATCCTTCGCAGCGTCATCTTTTTGGTGAACGTAGTATAACGTGCCTGGGGTATTCTCGACCACATAGGCAATGTAGATTTCTCCAATCAATGACTTGGCGCATCCCGCTGGGCCTCGAACATCCACTCTTCGGACATTCGGGTCGCTCAATGCTCGGAAGGGCTCGATCAACCAAGGGCTTTCCTCCGCTATGTAGGTGGGATACCGAGTCGAAGACGGGATCTTTAAACGCCCACTGGCCCATTGGTCGATTGTGCCGTCAAAGCGGAAGCGAAAAGCTTCGGCAAATACCGAGAGTATCCACGGACGATGATTGTTTTTGTCCGCATCAGCGTGGATTACCTCGGCATATTCACCAGTGGAGATTTCTAAGTCTTCTTCGATCATGTTATAGCAAGTTCATTCCAGAGGGTTCTGAAGGCTCGTTCTGCAACGGCTGGGACAACTCCGTTTCCACAGAGCCGCAATCGGTCCACCCGATTGGCAATCCCATCAATGTCTCCACCCAAGCTGGATTGACCTGCGGTAATAAGGCGCGGGGGTTCGCATTCTTTGATTCCGTGCGCTGGATATTGGGGCCAGAAATTCTCGGTTCTGGCGTATTCAATTTCGTTGATTTCGATTCGCTCAAGTCCTTCCTGTGTTGGGCCTGGGCATCCGCAGTCTGCATAGTGAGTGTCGCAGTTCGGGCAGATAACGTCGTCGCAGCAATCGCATTGCTCACATTCGTCTGCGAATACAACCCTCCTCCAATCTGGAATAGTTGTCTCGGAAGTTGATCTATCCTCGTCTTGCCGTCCGTCCTCATAGCCGTCTGGCCAAAAGTATCTTTCCAGTCTCTCGAATTTGGTGTCATCCAAAACTGCAAGGATGAAGATGCGTTTTCTCTCATGGGGTGCGCCGCATTCGCTCGCACTAAATATGCTCCACGTTTTTCTATAACCGAGGCTTCCCAACTCTTCGAGGACTTGTTCGAGTCCGAGACTGATGTGTCCTTCGACGTTCTCGAAGAAGCACACTCGGGGTCGCATGATGGAAATTCCTTTGGCGATAAAAGGCCAGAGGTGTCGTTCGTCTTCTGTTCCGAGCCGTCTTCCAACTGCGCTGAAAGGTTGGCAGGGATAACCTCCAGACAAGATGCCCACTCGGTCTCTAAATGCTTCCCAAGGGAAGGTTTTAAGATCCGTCCAGATAGGTGCTGCGTCCAGGTTTCCCTGTTCCATTTTCTGGACCAAATTCGCGCAGGCATAGGCTTCGATTTCACTAAAAGCGACTGTGCGCAAATTAGGGATTGCTCGTTTGAGTCCGAGATCAATTCCAGCGTATCCAGCACAAAGGCTGATATGGGTAGATTGTTGGGTAGTATCCATGTCATTTTAGGAATCAGTTGATTGAATTTTCATATAAGTAAAATCCGAGGATTTTGAAATCCTGACGTTCGTCAACTAAAAAAGGTTACTTGGATGCTGTATTCATGTTAGCATTACGGACTTCCTCTGGCATGGTGTCCGTCTCGATTTTAGTAAGGGCTTCTCGGAGTTGTTTGCATACGAGGTTGTAAGTTGGAAGATCCAGGTGCTTTTCAAGAGTCACGCAAATGGGCGCAAAGGCTGAAGCGATGGATTCTCGGAGTTGCTGGCGCGGGACCAGTTCTCCGATCTTCTGCTCGTATTCCAGATCGAGTTTGCGACACGTCTTTTTCTGCCGCTCGATGCGCCACTTGGTCTCGGTCTCCTTGGTGTTTCCTTCCGCTTCTGCTGCTTCCGCCACCTCCGGGTGGTCGATGAGGAAGTCGCGCAACTCGTCCATGTAAATGGCTGAGTGTCTCCAGGCCATGCAGCCTGCGGCTCTGGCAGCGTGAACGACGGACTCATCCACACCCAGGCGACTGGCGGCGGCGGCAATGGTCTTGATCTTTTCTACGGGGTTCTGAGCCATTAGAGTAGTTCCTCCCCTTCATTTTTAATGGTCTCTAAGACTTGTTGTTTTGTGGGTGCTTGGGAAGACACATACCCTTTTAACATTTTCCCTCTCAAATAGATTCTCCACGCTCCATAAGTAAATTTAGCAGCATATACTCCATAAGGCGTGATAAATTTTAATGGTGCATATACCTCAGCACTATTGCGGTTGTTCAATTCTTCCTGAGTCATAGCAGTTCCTCCTCAACAGGGTTCGGTTCTTTGGATATGTTTTCCAAAGCAAACATGAAATGTGAGTGATGATCTTTTCGATTTGAGTTAGTCCGAACTATAAACTCTTCCAAAGCAGTCCAGACTTCGAGGGGAAGAGTGATGTCGGAAAAAACTAGGGTGATGCGGTCATCTACCGGGCGGCGAAGCCGTTTTACGAAAGGCGCAGAAGGAAGTCCCACATATTTGCGAACCGCATATTCTACTGCGCTATTTCGAGATAGTCCGAGATGATTCTGAAGCCTGGCAAGGCGAACGCAATCGGTAGGATGCCAAAGGGTTTTCTTTGTGATGCAGGGACCACGCAGTTGGTCCGTAGGCAGGTTGTGCATCCGAGCCATTGCGTCGTTGATGAAAGCGGTGGCGTTGCCAGACGCCCGAGCTAGTTCCAATACGTCGGAACGGAGACGGAGGGAGGTAGTTTCGTAAGTCATTTCGTCGTCCAGTGTGTGGCTCGCGGAGCGTTCGTCAAGAAAATACGCAATACTTTTTAAGGGCTTTTATAACACACTAGATTTTTAAAAATCTACAAAAGAGGGGGGTAAACTTTCTATAGGCGAGATATATTTAGTCCTGTATTATGTATTACAACACCAAATATAAAAGATATAGAAAAGAAGAAAAAAGGCCAAAAACAGGCTTTTTAAAAAGTTGATGTGTTGTAAAAACCGTGTAATTATAACACATAAGCGGTTTATTTGTTTTATTGCAAATAAGCGTAGATGTATTGCACTTTTTATGAAAATTGTAAAAATCCAAAAATTTTTTCCGTTATGTCTAATCAAGTTTAAAAACGGCTATCCGGTTTTTGAGATTCTGTCGCAAGTAGAAACGATGCCTCGCGCGCACCCTCGGGTGGTTTTGGGGCAAAAAGATTCCTTTTCCCCCTCCCCAGGTATAACTACGTAGAGTAAACACCCTATTACGTAGGGTAAAGACCCTATTACGTAGGGTAAACTACGTAGGGTAAACTACGTAGGGTAAACTACGTAGGGTAAATACCCTATTACGTAGGGCTCAGGGCTCAGGGCTCAGGGCTCAGGGCTCAGGGCTCAGGGCTCAGGGCTCAGGGCTCAGGGCTCAGGGCT
>Ga0209296_1002382_pt1 | contig 13565 bp, 29 predicted proteins | sample S_130206_EF_Meta_FD_187319 | JGI IMG/M metagenome (GOLD analysis project Ga0209296, IMG submission 187319) | Freshwater microbial communities from Lake Simoncouche, Canada to study carbon cycling - S_130206_EF_MetaG (SPAdes) (version 2) | ecosystem: Environmental > Aquatic > Freshwater > Lake ...
TATGAAATTATCCACTAATATTTTTGCTGTTGAGTAGTTGGTGGCTAAAGGAATCTCATGAACATCGCATACTCTCATCAACATTTGAACATCAGGTTCGTGTGGGTGTTTGTCCAAAGGATCCCTGAAGAACAATACCGCATCTAGTTCTTTTTTTGCTACCATTGCCGCAATCTCAGCGTCACCACCTTTTGGCCCTGAATTAACCGTAACTATATTGTTAACACCAGAATACAAAATTCTTTGTCCAGTTGATTGTGTGGCAATTATGGTAACTCTTTTGTCTGTAAAAAAAGAAAGTCTCTTCATCACAAACGCAACAATATCAGCTTTTTTTCCGTCGTGAGCTATCAGTGCTATTTTCATAATTTTTTATATTTTTTTTGTAAACAACTTCAACACTTACAGGCCCTCCTCGAGTGATTGAATAATCGTATTTCCAGGTTTGTTTACTAAATTCGTCCTCAAAAACCTTCGTGAATTTTTCGGGATTAGTCGTTGAAGATTTTTTTTCCATTAGGATCAAAATAAATAAAACTATGTGATTTTAAATCTTCATCGTATTTGTACTGAACCAACAAGTTATTTTCTTTATGAAGAAATTTATTGTCCCCCAAATTGTGATAGGTGTTGATGATATTTTTAAACATTTCTGTCGCCAATTCATCTGAACTTGTGGCTTGAGTACACATAAAGTTTTTAGACTCTCCCCACTTAAAAAAATACATGGTCATGAAGTCATACCTTACGGTATAAATAACCCAATACTCTTGTTGTTTAATTGTTTCCCACTCCGTAGTACCAAATTGCATTCGGTTTCTTTCTTTAATCTCTGGTACCGTAAAAGAGACCATTGGTTTCTGAGCAAATACAACAAAGGTGGTCAGAGATAACAAAATGGTTAAAATAAATTTTTTCATAGATGTCTTTTTAGTAATTCAATTATAGTAATAATTTCTTCTTTATCAACCAACAAATCACCCCAATATTCACGATCAACAGAATATGATTGTCCTTGGGGTGATACTAGTTGTTCTTTCATTTCAAAAAAATTCAGACCATCAAGAACAGACATTCTAACTTCTTTGTTCTCTAACGGAAACTCAAAACATGCTTTTTTACTTTCAGAATCAAAATAAAAAACTAGATAAGATTCAGTATCTCTGATTATTTGTTTCCTCATTTAATATATTAATTGTATTTTGTTTAATCAAATATAACTTCAAAAAAAAATATTTCAAATTTTTAGTGTTTGTTAATTTTTAATGAAACTGTTCAAGTAACTCTGAGAGTTGACTGTTGAAATATGTTTTGTTAATTGGTGGTTGGTAATTTTCATCAAAACTGAAAGTTGGTTTTGATTCTTCCAAAAACGTATTAAGTACACAGTACAAATCTCCGTCACATTGGTCTATAGTATTTAATACAAGTTCTTCAGTACCTAAATTTAATACATTAACTTCAATCTTAGCTCCATTGCGATCCAATTCGATTACAGTTCCAATTTCACTCAAAGTTTCTCTCAATTTTTTCAAAAAATAATCATAATGTACCTTTTCTATACTAATTCCCATAGCATCATGTATTATATTTCTAATTTCAAAATCAGAATCATAGTTTTCGATAAAATCTTCTAGATGACTTTCGAAGTCAGAACTTTGACTGTCTTTATTTAACAATTCCCTTATCTTTTGTTCATTTTCATTATTGACCATCCACAAACCATCCTGCCAGGTGTAAGTACCGTGTAAACCAATTACTTCACTGATATCACTAGTCAACATTTCTTCGATGAAATATGTTCTAACTACACCACCATTAGGAGTTTTTTTTGCACCTGTTGAAAAATCTCCATATACAAAGTCACCGATCCCGTCAGGTTTTAAAGATAATACGAACTTAGTATTTGGTGGTTTAAAATCAATTAAACCCATCCTAGACAAGATTAGTTTATCTGTTATTTTACTAAACAAATCAGGTTTTACCTCAAATAATTTTTTAATTTGTTCTTCATTCAAATCTTTTAATTTAAAATCTTTTTCACAACCATATTCACAACCAAATCCTTTGATTAAATCTGTGTTTATTAGTAAATCCACAATGAAAGGGTGATAACTTTCATCAGGTTTTGAATTTTTTGGACCTTTCAATTGATACAAAATTCCATCATTTTTACCTATAGCCCCTGTCAAATGACTTTTATTGAGACTGAATTTTTGGTTTAAGTTTATATTTTCTCTGAGTGAAATCAAATTGTTCAAAGAATAAGTTCTTCCACAATGACCCATTCTGTTGCATTCTTCATTTGAATCATTGGTTTGTAGATCTGCCCAATAGAAACCATAATCACCATCCCTATAATCTCGTATAGTTGGATTTTGTTCTGTATAATTTATTTGACCTTGTCCAGTAGACAACGAATCGTGCCACTCATCTGATTTTTGTGAAAGTTCAAAAAAATCCAAATTTTTGTAATCTCCTAAATTACCATTCAAACCAACTCTAATCCAATCCATTATTGAATTGATTTGATTCATTGTGGCTGAATTTAGTTTAGTGTTGTTAATGAAATTGACGGCATCATGTTTTGTGATATATTTTGAAGGTTCAATTGTTTGCATTCGCCCCAAAACAAAATCAATAATTTTATTTGCCATCCACACAGATAGTGAACCACATGCGTCGGTTAATTTCTGAGCAACTATTTGATTGAGTCCTAATTTAAAAATTAAAATTTGTTTTTTTTTCATTTCGGTTATCAATTCTCGAACCAAACCAATGAATTTTTTTTCACCCATAAAGGTAAATACTTTCAAAAAGAAAAAAAGGGCCCACCTTTCGATGGACCCTTCACTACGACTAACACATGCTCTCAGCTAATTCCCAGAGTTCTGTGTTAATTTTGTTGACTCTTTCGAAATCTTTGAGTTCTCGTGAAACTCTCGATTTACTCCCCGAGCCATTGGGATACGAAACACCACCCCTGATGAATTTTTCCTGAACAACGTTGAAGGTAGTCCACATGTTCTTAGATTGATCTACTTCACGAAGAGGATTGAGGAACGTTTCAAAGGACGAGGTTTTCAATTTAGGATTAATCCACTTGATATTCCACGCCTCATTGACGTACTGACATTGCTCATCAAATGTCAGTTGTCTCTCTGTCAATCTTTTCACTGAATCAGCGATAATTGGAAGCCTTTCAACGAATTGATCAGTCACCCTCCTTACTTCTCCCAAATCGAAGTTCAAGTGTCGAACACTGAACTTTTCTGAAATGGAACTTGGTACGGTCAATCCATTCGAACAAACCAATCGGTGAAGACCAGTTGCTAACTGAAATCCACTCTTACCATCATGTGAGTTGGTTAGAATAATTTCAGGAATGGTATCACCAACTTGTGCCGACCCTTGCAGTTTCATACGTACTGTGTGTTTGCCGTATTGTGACCTACCACGTTGAGATGCGGTTGAGATTTCCCAACCTTCGGTCAAAAAGTTTTCGATGACCTCATGAGTAGGTACGAAAACATATTTATTGGACAAATTGGGTGATGGACTTGTGGTGAAAATTGATGGTACGTCAAGTTTCAAGGTTTCTGGTGTGTGTTTCATTTTGTCGTTGTTTTGTGATACAAATGTAGTAAGAAATTTCGGTTTGACAAACTATTTATTAAAAAAAATCAAAAATGTTTTACACATACCAAAAAAACAGATTCAGGAGGTTAATGAACCTTATGGAACAAAAAGCAACTGAAGATTATCTAACCGAGTTTCAATCATCCGATTATCAAAATCTTAAAGAATTTTTAGAAAACAACGAGGAACTATTGAAAAAATTGAAAGAATACACCTCTCTAGATTCTATAGAAGAAATTGAAAACTTTTTGACAAAACCTAACAAAACTAAGTTAATGAGAATTATGTTTGAGTCAAAACAAAAAAAAGACACCGACGTGTATGATTTAGTCGATATCTTTTTTAAAACCGCTCAATCTTTTTACTAGTCGACAATATCAACGAGTTCAATATCGAATATTAAAGTTTCACCAGCTAAAGGGTGATTCATATCCAAAATAACATATTGGTCAGTTATATCTTGTATGGTTGCTTGAACAGGTCTACCATCGTGAGTCGACCCTTGAACCATATCCCCTTTGTTAAATTGGTCCAAATTGTTAAAGTTTTCTCGTAGTACCTGAACCATCGCATCAGCCCTACGTTCTCCATAAGCCTCATTTGGTGCTATTTTGATTTGTCTCATTTCACCAATGGTCATACCGACAACTCCGTTGTCAAAACCAGGTATCATTTCTCCAGATCCAACCTTAAAGTTTAAGGTACTACCTCTTTTGTATGAGTTGTCAAACTCGTTTCCATCCATTGTAGTCCCAACATAATGGACTTTAATTGAATTTTCTTTTTCTACTGTTTTCATTGTGTTTAAGTTTTGTTTTTTTTATTTTTTTAAATTTGTTTTCAGAAATTCTTTCCATTTTACCGTTAGGAGAAATTATGATCCACCCTTCATTTTTGGTGTTGGTGAAAGAGTTTTCAAATTGTAGATCTTTTTTTTTAATCGTCATTTTTTTCTTCGATGGTATCTGTTTTATCCATATTTTTGTTTACACCCCAAATTTCAGCAAAAACTTTATCATTGATAACTCTCGTTATAAATTCAGATTTAGTTAAAGGTTCGGCGGTAATCATCATATAAGCATTGTAATATTTTTGATATGCTTCAGATATATTTGTGAATTGATTTTCCATATTATTCTGAATGGTTGTATCGAATAAAGGTTTGATCTACAGGTGTTCGGATAATAGGTGCGTTTTTCCCATCGTTTAACGTCTGTATGACTTCGTAAAAATACCCTTCTGAACGAATTGTAATTACATCTTGTATGACTTCTGAATTATCATAGGTAAAACTATTGGATACTTTCAGAACTCTTGTTTTAGTGTTGAAATCTAAGTAAATCATTGTTAATTTTTTTTAATTTTTCTTTAGGTTTATTGATTTTTATAATTGTTTTGGTGTTTTGATAGTAATTCATTCCAATCCATTTACCAACTACACTTCCTATAGTGTAAAATAAAATGATCCAAAAATCACCTTTGAATAAACTATCAATGGAAACAAATGAGGATGATAATCCGATAAGATTTATTGCCACGGAATTGACCATTAATCCTATGGTTTTATTCTCTTGTGTTAGTTTGATTTCGAATACTTTGGCTATGTTGAAGGTTACTTGAAAAAGAAATACTAGAAGATAAGTCATTAATTACAGTTAATGTAAAATTGGTTAAACGTTTTGTTTTTTCCTGGATCTGAATTTTTGAAGTAAAAACACTCCTTGAGTCCTAACTTTGTTGAACTAATTGTTTTATAAAACCCTGATGGTATTGATGCACCACTAGGTACTTTGTTTGGATTTTGATTAAATTCAACTACTATATGAACCTGTAAATCATTTGTTTTTTTTGCTAAACCTCTTTCATATTCTTCCAATTCTTTCCAGGGTCCTCTGTTTAAGGACTGATGTTGAAGAGCAGAATTTAGGTATGTAAAGGTCATTTTGAGTAAAATCGGATCACAACCAAAAGCTGCCGCAGGTGCCATATGACCTTTGTCATATTCGTTTTTTGCATAATCATCACCATTGGAAGTATGAATGTTTTTTTCAGTGTAGAAATCCAAACCTTTTCGTGAAAATGTATTTTCAGAACAAGGAACATTGTATCTAATCCATTTTGGTTGTTCCAAAGTTTCAGAATATACCATTTCAAAAATGGTATTCTTTACATAAACACTATCTCTTTTAGTTTGGGAGAATGTTAAGATCGAAACTAGTTGTAGAATCAGGAGTAATGTTAATTTTTTCATATAATATAAATGCAGGAAACCCATTCATCACGAAGTGTGGATGGGAGGAATGCACCTGCTTTTGCATTTCCTATAATTATTTTTTCTAATATTTGATTTTTTAATTTTTTTGTACTATTTATGTATGAATGAAACTGACTCTTAAAATAAAACTTCTTCCTACAGATGAACAATCTAAATATTTGTTTAATACCATTCAAGAAGCAAATTTGGCTTGTAATATAATTTCTGATGTAATTTGGGAAAAAAGAATTTTTAATCAATTTAAAATTCACAATGAAGTTTATCATTCGATCAAACAGTCCACCAATCTTTCTGCTCAAGTAATTATACGTTGTATCAGTAAAGTGACAGATGCTTATAAGTTGGATAAAAAAACCAAACGTAGCTTTAGATCGTTGGGAAGCATAACTTACGACCCACGAATTCTTTCGTATACTCCAAATGATACCGTTTCCATTTGGACAGTCGGTGGTCGTTTGAAAAAACTTCCATTTATATGTCACAACAGAAATTATATTCCTTATATCAAAGGTGAGGCTGATCTTGTTTATAAAAAAGGAAAATTTTATTTGTTCCAAACAGTAGAAGTACCTGATGAAAAAATAACGGATGTAGAAGAGTTTATCGGTATTGACTTTGGTATTACCGATATTATATCCACCTCTAACAATATTAAACATTCGAGTGAATGGCTCAATGATTATAGGAAAAAAAAACAAAATATACGTAGTTCTATCCAAACAAAGGCAGACACTTCTAAACGTTCCACAAAAAGGAATTGTAGGAAATTGTCTAAACGGCTTTCTGGTAGGGAAAAAACAACGGCAACAATAATCAATCATACTATTTCCAAATCTATTGTAAAACTTGCTAAAGAACAAAGTAAAGGAATTGCTATTGAAAATTTGACTGGTATTCGATTTACTTCTAAAAAAAGAAATAAATCGTTTACAACAAAACTTGGTAACTGGAATTTCCATCAACTTCGTTCTTTTTTGGAATACAAGAGCATCCTTTTTGGGGTTAAGTTGGTTGTTGTTCCTCCTGCATACACTAGTCAAATGTGTCATGTATGCAAACACATTGGAAAACGAACTAATAAGGTTTTTAAATGTGCAAATAAAAATTGCAAGGAAAAAATTCTTGATGCTGACAATAATGCTAGTAAGAATATTTCTCTGCTTGGGGTTGCTATAAATCAACCTGAAAAATCGACTCTGTATTGTGTTATGCATTCTGTGTCAGGTTTAAAACCCAATCATCCTGTAAATGTGATTGGGTAGTTTATAATGAGTTCATAATAATGAATAATGTAAATAGAATACCACCAAGTACGGTGGCTCCCAAAACAGTAATGAATAGTTTTATGGATAGTTCACCAATCAAATTAAATACGTACGTCATTTTCGTTTTCTTTTTTTATTTTGTCTAAGTTTTTTCTGATATGTTCAGAGTAGGGGATTTCAGGATTTTGTCTAACCGTTGATCTAGTTAGATGAAACAATCTATCTTTCCACCCCATCTCTGTGGCTTCATTAATCATTTCTATCAAATAATCTTCTTGTGACATATCAATTTGGTGTTTGAATATTTTGTGGAGGATTGTTTTGTGAAATTAATGCTTGTTCAGCTTCTAGTATTTTGGTAGCTTCGTGGATCATATTATCGTTTGCGTTGTTATACGGTCCGTTTCCATATTTACATCCACACGTGGGTCTACCATGTTTCTGGAGAATTTGTCTAGCTTCTTCTAAATTCATTTTTTTAATTTTTATGTTAGGTTTATTTTAGATATAATTATACGTATGAAAATAATTTTTTCAACATAACATACCTTTTTTTTTCGGAATTTAGGACTTTCTTCTGTTTGTTCTTCGAGCAGTTGAGACCTCTTCTGAACTTGGTGGTCCATCAACCTCAATGGTTTTTAATGCTTCAATTTTGGACTTGATCCTTTCAGTCAATGTGGTTTCGGTCATGTCTAGAACCTCACATTTAGTGGTAATAATACATTCATCTAAAATTTTATATGGAATACGAATAAAGAATGTATCACCATTGTAGAACTCAAGTGCTGACTGATGAGCAAAACAAGCATCAACCAATTTAAGAAAAATCCTAAATTGTTCTGTATCCACAAATGATTCTGATAAAATTTTACCATGGGTCTCGTGAACGATGTTTATGTAGTAAGTGTTTTTCATACCTCAAAGATAGTAAATAAAAATGATTTTTCAAAAAAAATATAAAGAGGGAGTTGATTCAAGTTCAACTCCCTCACACGTCGAACAAATTTAATTTTTGGGAATATTGATGGACCCTACACTAAGTTTCTCATCATAAACTAGATATTGTCTTTCAGCTAGTGCATCAATCATATAATATTTCCCACCTAAAGTTTTTTTCATAGCAACCATGTCAATTGATTTTATCTCAGTATGACCAACAATTTGTACAAAATTCTTTTTAATGGAAGTATTTCTACGATTTTTATTGGACGCTAACAATGATCGAATCCGGATCCAAATAGGAGACTGAGTTTTATTGTCACCGTAAGGCTCCCAACCATTAAAAATGAAACGCATAGGTCTATATTTGAAAGTTTCATTTAACTTTTCTACAAGATTGTCACAATCCCACCCGTATTGGCCAAAGGTTAGATCCATCCAAACGTGACTAACACCAGCATGAGTACAAAGGAAATTATCAAATGAATACGCCATTTGTAAATGTTCCATATTTTCTTTGAGTAACTGTCCAATATCAAATTTTAGAGCAGGTTGAAATCCACTGTAAGTTTCACCCATATCCATATAATGATAATCGTGATTACCTACCAACAGTACAACTTCAATTCCACTTGTTTTTTTGAAATGGATAATTTCCTTAAAATTGTGGATTTGGTCAATACCTGGAATGTCAAATGAATCGAAATAATCTCCCACAAAAATAACCCTATCAGGTTTTTCCTGTTCTACAATTTCTTTCCAAATGGGAAGACCGTGTATATCACCGATGAATACAGTTTTCATAATGTTTAATTATGGTGTAAATATACGAAATAAATTTTGATTTTCCAAATTTTTTATGCTTTAAAAATTTTAATCCCACCAATTTTTAAGTCCCGAACCATGAAACTTTTCCTCCCACTCATCTTGCTCAAAAAAATCACCTTGTCCTTTAATTATTTCACAAAACTCTTCCCACTCCTTAACTTCTAATTCACGAGATTTTAAAAAAACTTTTGAGTTATGGTCGTTTTGTTCTTCAGTTAAATCATCTTCATATCTAAATAAATCAGGTCTATCTTCCAAAGGAACAAATTTAATTTCAGAATCGTAAAGTTTACCCAAAATGTTTTCAGCCATTGTGGTATAGTTCTCATCTATATGGTTTTGTAAAATCTCACAAACACGCCTCATTTTGGCTACTTTTTTCATTTTAGTGGACTTAATCTCACTACCTTTACTCTCAATCCCATCAGCCATTTCATTAATGCCTGTGTTCATAAATTGAAATAAAGGCTGATAAGCCCACCAATGAAAGTCGGTAAGAGCCTTTCTAAACAACCAAACATTTTTGATGAAGTTAATGAAAGATAAAATTTTATCTTCGATTAGGGTGTAATATGTTTTCATCATATGAATATTCCGTTTAGATATCTTGTTCTTTCTTCGTCAGTCATCTGATATGGAAGATTATAATCATCAGTTTTATTTTCTTCCAACCATTGATGTAGTTCTTCTATCGTTCTACATAGTTCATTCCCATCCTTATCTGTCATTGTTAAATCGGTTCTCTCACCCCAATTTTTATCATAACACCACCAATCAAATGTTTCTTTTCCTTCTTTCCCATAGTAAGAACCAATCAAAAGAGAAATTACTTGTTCTAAAGTATCACAAAAATTGACAAGGTCAATTTCTGCTTTGTAAGCGGCAATAGTCTTACTTTGATGTTTTTTAAGTAATTCTATTATTTTTTTAAATACTTCTAATTTCATGCTGTTATCCATTTAATTTCATCTTTGTAAACAATTGATTCTAATCCATCGTATTCAGTAATATGAAATTCTCTACCTTCTCCTACCCATTCAACGCATAGGCCGGTAATGTCATATGCAGAAACATTTGGGTATGTTTTTTGTTTTTCTTTCATAATTTTATATTAAATCTGTTTTTCATAATTTCTAACTTATCATCAGGAACACCATGAATATTCCTTCCGCCATGTCGGTTTTCAACAATCAATGAGAAGACTGTGTAACCGTAATCTTTGGCCAACTTATAATAAGCTTCCATCTCCCATTCTTGTGTGAATGTATTGGAAACCACGATTGTTGGAACATCCTTTAACATATCCATGTAAACCATGTCCTGACACCAAGCATGAGCGTTCTTTAGTTTGGTAACATCGAACTTGTATTCACCGTTGGCCATGAAGTACATGTCTGCCTCGTAATGAACCGCTTTTGGAAACATTTCAGCAACTGTGGATTTTCCCGAACCAGGACAACCCCTTAATAATATTAGATTTTTCATAATTTTCAAATTCTTTTTTCGTGATGATCTTGTGGTAGACAAAGTTTTTTAATAGCCCTTCCCGACATAATAACTTGTATCTCTTGCATAAGTAGAGGTTCGTATTCATTACCATCAACACCAACATCCATAGCTCTACCTTGTGCAACCCTCAGGTGTGCTGGTAAGTGTGTGTGACCGTGAAGGTGAATCACACCATTGTTCATACCATCCCAACTAGCAATAGGATAGTGCATACAAATGAATTCAAACTTATTTGTCAGTCCTTTGTTGGTTGAGGAAGGTTGTCTTACATCCAAGTGAAGGTAGTCGTGAGTTGAGGTAAAAAGATCCTGGACCCCTCCTTTGTTTCTACGAATGTGATGATCGTGGTTTCCAAAAACAAGATGAATGTTTTTACAAAGGATTCTCTGTCGAAACTCTTCTATGTTTTCAAATCCACCAAAAGACCAATCTCCTATGTGGATCAAAACATCATCCTCACCTACTTTAGTATTGATATTATCAACCAGAGTATTGTTCATGTGATCCAAAGATTTGAAATCACGAGTAACACCATCAGAGTCTTTCCAATTTGTAGTAGCTCTACAAATATTTGAGTGTTTGTAGTGGGTATCACTAGTAAAAAATAATCTTTGGTCTTTTTCTAAAATTAGTTTCATAGTTTTTGTTTTCCTGTATTTTCAAATCGGTATTTTGTATAGGTCAAAGATACTAAATAAATCAAGATATACAACAGGATGATCGAAAAAAATTGTAAGAAAGTAGTCATCGGTGCTTTTAATTAATTTGGAAAACATACATCTCACCATATCCTCCACATGGATGTCTAGGTGCCCAAAAATCAATAACCTCAAAATCTTCGTTTATTAAACCACGACCCTTTAGAATAAATTGCAAGTTATTCATACTTTCTTCTAAATTATAACATCCTTTATTATCTGGGATGTTTAATATTTTTTGAATTTCATCTAATCTAGTTTTATGTTTTGGATCTGGATGGAGAGTTCTCATATGAGCTAATTTATCTTTATCATATTTAAATCCGTACGCGATAATTAATTTATTTTCAGCAATTAGAGAATTATGCAATCTTTTTGAATCATTAATCAAACTAGAATGTTTTACCTTGCAATCAAAAATTCTTTTAGGGGTTGGTTCATAATCTTTACCATTATGCCCAATGATCAATGTTTTTTTAAATTCAATGGCCCACTCGTTTTTATACTCTCCTTTATATCCCTTAGAAGAAAAAACTATATCGCATTTTATCGATCCATCTTCTGGATACCTATATTGAGTACCAATTTTATTTATATCGTCAAAATCTTCAGGATAGTCTTTTTTCCACCAATTGACAAGTTCCTTACAAAATTGGTCTTCAGATAAAGCTTTTACTCCACTAAAGTATTCAATTGTCTTGGTTTCTTTGTTTTCAACTGCTTTTTTGAACTGAGATTCTCTGTCAATAAACTCTGCACCTTCTTTGATTCTTTCTAAAACTGTTTGTTTTGTCATTTTTTTATAGTTAATAGTTAAATAATAGTTAAGTTATATTGAATTGTTTTTTACTTCCAATCGATTTTAGGACAGTATTTGTGATACTTTGCTTTCACCATCTCAACGATGATATTGTCTGTCTTTTCATTATCGCTCTTCTTTGATTTTAAGTATTTTACTGTTTCATTGATACCCCAACCAATTCCAACTACGATAATGGAAGCCCAAGCACAAAAACCAAAGACCATCATTACCCAAAGTAATGAATCCGTATCAGGCATGTAAAAGAAAAGACCCAATAATGAAATCATACAAATAATAGCAGCGATAAAGAACCAATAAGCAAGCGATGTTCCGAGAATATCTGCGTATGTGTCCCAACGACTACGTTTGTAGTTGATGATTTCATAGGGTAGGGTATAAATTGCAAGCAAAGGTGAAAGAATCACCGCAGTAACCAGTCTCCAAAAGTAAGGACACAGGTTGGTTGGCATTGTGTCGGTTTTATAGAACCAACGATAGAGTTTTGCCGAGAGTGAGTTTTGATTTAGTTTCATTTGTTTTTTAGTTTTATATTCAAAAAGGATTGGTGATTTGACGTGTTAGAATTTTTGAATCTTTTTCTGGTCGAGATTCGATGTCCAATGAAATGGACTTACCGTAGCATTTAGCAACGATGATGTCATCGCCGTAGCTGTCTTTTTCAACGGCAAACCTTACGAACCCAGCACCTTCGCATTTTTCATTATAACCAACCATGTCTTTGTGTTGGATTGCTGCGGAAAAGATGATTCCGCTTCCATTGACGATTACGTATTTTGCTTCGTTCATTTTTAATTTTGATTTGATGATGTAAATATACTAACTACAAGTTCAAAAAAAAATTATTTTTGAAAATAATCACAAATCTATACTTTGATTTGTTCCGTCCCAATCATCGTCATTATCACGAAGAAAAATATTTCCTTCCGTTATAATAATCCAAAAAATCAACAATCCGAAAATAGTAAGTCCAATCATATCTAATTATTTTTGTTTTTAGTAGTCAGGACAGGATTCGAACCTGTTACAATAGCTTCACTTGGTTTCCCATCTTTTGCAGGTCTTTACACTATCTCAGATTTTCGCCCTACCCATAGTTTATTATACCGCTATTGTACTTCCGTCGCCTGACTGTTTTTTTGTGTTGTTATTTAACTCCAACCATCAAAGTACATACATCACATTCCATCTCCATGAACATTCCTTTAGGGAACACACTTTTCAAATCGGTAGTATCAAAGTACTCATTTTCGTAAATGGGTAATGATAGTTTGGTGTCTTTACGCATGGTGTGTCTTTCGACCCACTCAGTTACGTCATTAATTTTCATGTAATTTCCGTTGGGCATGTTTGTAGAGGTCATATTTGTTTTTTTAACTAAGCAAAGATAAAACTAATATTCAAATATCCAAAATTTTAAAAACTTTTTTTTCAAAAAAAATCAGATCGGATCTTTGTTGTCTTGGTGGTTCATGTTTGAGACAATTTTGCTAAAATTTCTTTAACTGTACCAATGTCAGCGCGACCGTTGAATCGTTTGTTGAATTCTCCGATAGTCTTACCCTGGAGAGCTGTTGGGTTTGACACAA
>Ga0209296_1002384_pt1 | contig 13561 bp, 24 predicted proteins | sample S_130206_EF_Meta_FD_187319 | JGI IMG/M metagenome (GOLD analysis project Ga0209296, IMG submission 187319) | Freshwater microbial communities from Lake Simoncouche, Canada to study carbon cycling - S_130206_EF_MetaG (SPAdes) (version 2) | ecosystem: Environmental > Aquatic > Freshwater > Lake ...
GATTTAGATAATGAAATAAAAAAGGCGAACTAATATGAGTATAAATCTCGGAAATCGTAATGGTGTTAATTTAAGTCTGATTAATCCATATCAGGCACCTAACACAAATAAAACGTATTACTTCTTAGATCAGAATGGTAATGGTTCTCCTAATGGTGATGAAGTATCTCACCAAGCATTAGATGACCTTTTTAATGGTGGTGCAGATACGACTACTGGTGGTAGTAGAACATTAACAATTGATGCTGATGGTGGAGTGTATACAGTTAAACTTCCAACTGTCGCAGAATTGAAACCACTAAGCTCCTCACAAAACCTTTTTGGTGGTCATTGGGGTGGTAGTGGTGAATTTACATATTGGGCAGCAGACCGTTCCGATTCTCCAGAGCAACATGCTTTGTATGGTTTGAGAAGCACAAACACTTACTATCGTGATGATAGTCAGGGACAATTCGTAGCACTGGAAGTTGACTTCGTATCCAATACACCACTTCCGCCACCGCCTCCAGTTGACTTGAGTAAATTACAAACAACTCAAATCAGTATATTGACTGCTGCTCCTATTTCTGCAATTTCATCTGCATCTGTGACTGCTGTTGCTCCACTTGATGTTTCAGACCTATCGTTGAAAACTGCCGATGGTAAAGCATTTACCCCGAAAAATGTTTTAGCAGTTATTGATGAGGGTGACAGAACAGGAATTGTGACTAAAACCAGAACTGGTTGGCAAGAACAATTCTTCGGAAGTGATGGTGTTGCAGAAAGAGCACTGGTGAATATGAATGCCGCACAAATGCTATCCAGAGAATCTTCGGCAGATAAAGATATCAATAAAGATGGTCGAATTGGTGATTACATTACAGGTGTGTTTGATTCTGATGGATTATACAAAACAGCATCGGGTGCAATTTCCTATTCAAACATTGGATTGAATGTTGGTGATGTTATAAGTGGAGAACACGATATCCAAATCAGTGATGGTAAAAACTGGAGCACAAAAAATCAGATTGTTGCATTTGTTGAGCATGATGGTATGGGTGAAATTCTGATGAAGAATAAAAACAAATACAGTGTTCAAGCATTCAATACCGACACTGGTTTGATTGAAGGTGGTGCTAAATCTGTAAGTGCATCAAACGTGTTAGCACGTGAATGGTATTATGGTGCCGACTTAAATTTCGATAAATCAATAAGTAATATTGGACAAAACGCAATGCCAACTGATTGGACACAAAAAAATGGTTCATGGTTCTGATACAAGTAAGAGATGGACTCTAACAGTGCAAGAGCACGAAGACGGAAGTCAGTTCATTGAGTTTCCAGAAGATGTATTGAAAGATGCAGGATGGAAAGAGGGTGATACTCTCAAGTGGACTGATAGAGGTGATGGGTCATGGTCATTATCAAAGATTGAAGAATCATGAAATTCACTACCCCTATTGAATCTTTTTTGGGATACATATTATTGTTGTTATTTTTTGTTAAGGAGATGTTATGAGTTTGAAAGGTACTAAAACTGCCGAGTGCTTGAAAGAGGCTTTTGCAGGTGAATCAATGGCAAATCGCCGTTACTTATATTTCGCAAACCAATGTGACATTGCAGGAGAAAATGATTTAGCATCATTGTTTCGTTCTACTGCCGAAGGTGAAACAGGACATGCACATGGTCATATGGAATATCTAATCAACGAAGATGCGGGTGAACCAGGAACTGGATTGCCAGCACGTAATGCTAAAGAAATGTTGGAAGCAGCAATTCATGGCGAAACACATGAGTATACCGACATGTATCCAGGTATGGCAAAGACAGCACGTGATGAAGGTTTTGATGAAATTGCAGATTGGTTTGAAACATTGGCAAAAGCGGAACGCTCACATGCGAATCGTTATGCCAAAGCACTAGAAAAACACAATGAAGATAACTAAGGAGATTCAAATGGCTTGGACTACACCTACAGCAACAGATTTACGTTTTGGTTTTGAAATCACAATGTACATCGCAAATCGTTAATACTAGGAGGGGGACTTCGGTTCCCCTTTTATTTCACAATCAATCCATATTAGATTATTATAATGTTCGTATGGCCAAGTTCCTTTTGGAATTAAGCATCTACCCAATTCTGGTGAATGATCTATCCTTACTTGGACAACTGCCCAAACCAACCAAACAAAGTAAATCATAAAAGTTAGTGCTAATCCATATTTCCATGCTTCACATTTTATTTTTTCAATGCGTCTTCTTTTTTTTGCTACTGCTTCTCTTTCTGCTTTCATTCTGATGCCAATAGCAATCGTTTGTTCTTCTTGAATTTTGACCATCATTTTTTCAACTTTAGTATATAAATCGCCTAATTCTGGAGGACTTTGATATACCATAATTTCACGAAGTTCTGCTTGCATTGCTTGAAGTTTAGTTTGCATCAAGACTCTGGATAACGCACGTTTACCTACACTATGCGGACCAGTATAAACTTCATATGCATGACTTTCTTCTTCTGCAAAAATGGCCATGCACGTAGCCATGTTTTCAAAGTATGCACCTAAGTTTTCACCAATGACTGTGTATAGGTCATCGGGTTGTTTTTTGCTTAGTTCTATTACACGATTTTTTTCTTGGACGTACTGATTATGTTCAGATACGGTAGGAGGACGGTCTTTATGAGCGGAATGAAATTGTGACTCAAGGTCACCAAGAATACCTTTGACATCACCTGCGGCTGCTGCTATCTCTTTGTAGAGTTTGCATCCTTGCTTTACGGCAGCAACGGCGCCATTTGCCAGTGCAAATAGGGTTATCGGATCCATTTTTCCATTTGTTGTAGATTAACAACATAATAAAACCACAGACTAACAAACATATTGACACCTACCCTTATTTATGCTATAATGGTTGTAGTGATATAAATACATGCATAAACCAAACTATATGAGATTACAATGATTATCTTTGACTTTAATCAGGTGGCAATATCGTCACTGATGGAACAGATTGGTTCTTCTAAGAAACCAGTGGAGGAATCGTTAGTCCGTCATATGATATTAAATGTCATACGAACCTACGTAAAAAAATTCAAGGCAACACACGGACCCGAAGTGGTTATCGCATGTGATAACAAACACTACTGGCGCCGTGACATCTTCCCACAATACAAGGCATCACGCAAAAAGAACCGAGATGCGTCTGGTCACGATTGGGCTTCCATTTTTGATTGTCTACATAAAATAAAGGAAGAATTGAAAGAAAATTCTCCTTATAAGGTTGTAGATGTTGACACCTGCGAGGCAGATGATATAATAGCAGTTCTATCGACAAAATATGCGGCACATGGTAAGGTGATGATTCTCTCTTCAGATAAAGACTTTGCACAGTTGCAGAAGTTTCCGAATGTAGAACAATTTTCACCGATACTGAAGAAGTTCATCAAAGAACAACTACCTGCCGCACAATTGAAGCAGATGATTATTCGTGGTGACAAAGGTGATGGTATTCCAAACATTCTGTCTCCTGATGGAGTATTCGTTGAAGGTGGCAGACAGAAACCAATTACCGAAGTGAAGATTATCCAGTGGATGAACCAACAACCAGAAGAATTTTGTGTTGGTGAAATGCTGCGTAATTATAAACGTAATGAGATGCTTATTGACTTGTCTAAAATACCAAGTAATTTGCAAGAAAAAATCTTAGATAAGTATGATAGTGTGCAACCAAAGACACGACAAGTTTTTATGAATTATATGATTAACAACCGACTGAAAAATCTACTTGAAGTAATTGATGAGTTTTAATTATGGCAAAGATTGAATCTTGGTTTCCCACACTAATTTATTCACATACATTAGATGTATTTAAAGATAATGATTATTTAAAAGAAAAATCTATATCGTTGAAGGATGATTATAAATCAAACAGTTCAACTACATGGAAATGTGATACGTTCAATACTTTGGGACAATACTACGATTATAATAGTGATAAAATAATACAAAAACTTATTGATCATGTTAAAAATCATGTCATTCTTTTTTCCAAAAATTTTGGAGTTAAATCAGAAAATATAGAATGTAAAAACTTTTGGTTCAATATTGCTGCACCTGAAAGTTATCAGGAATATCACAATCATCCCAATAATCATTTTAGTGTGGTTTATTATGTTCAAACTCCTCCAAAATGTGGAAATATAGTTTTTAGATCATCTGATTCTTTTTCAGATATGTATACATTACCAATTGAAGATTATAATGAAAATTCGTATAAAACTTGTTTCTACACACCACATGAATCTATGTTGCTAATTTTCAAGTCAAACATCTTACATATGGTAGAAAAAAATAAATCAGATTCTGATAGAATTAGTGTTGCAATGAATTTTAATTATAGGGGATAAACAATGAGTTCTGAAATATTATATTCCGAAATTTTGGAAGAGTTTGGGAAAGCAACAAACAAGCAAGAAAGAATAGAGGTTCTGCGTAAACATTCAGATAAACGATTTGTATTCTTTCTGGAATTGATGTTGAACCCAAGTGTGCAATATGATATTATAATGCCTGAAAAATATCGTCCTGCTGTAGAACCCGCTGGATTGAACTTTGCATATCTTGACACCGAAATGAACAAGATGTATAGGTTTATTAAAAACCATCCAAATCGTCCTCCCGAATATACTGCCGAAAAAACAACAGGAGCAATTCAAGTTATTTTGGAAGCTCTTCATGCAGATGAGGCTGCTATATTCCGTGACCTTTTGCAGAAAAAATTCAAAGTGAAGAATCTAACTGCTGCCTTAGTAAAGGAAGCATTTCCTAGTATCAATCTGGAGTAACATATGAGAATAGTTGCAGTATCTGGTGGATTTGACCCAATTCATTCTGGTCATCTTGCTATGCTCCGTCAAGCGGCAGCACTAGGTGATAGACTAGTTGTTGGTATCAATTCTGATGCATGGCTGACTCGTAAGAAGGGCAAACCGTTCATGAACATTGAAGAACGTAAAGCAATTCTATTGGCAATCAAATGGGTTGACTCTGTATGGGAGTTCGATGATTCTGATGGTTCGGCACGTGATTTTCTTACAAGAGTAAAAACATATTATTACACTAAAGCAGATGATTTCGTATTTGCAAATGGTGGTGATAGAGTAGAATCCAACAATGCAGAACTAGGTGCAGAAGGTTGGAGATTTGTTTATGGTATTGGTGGTAGTGATAAAAAAAATTCATCATCTAAATTATTAAAGGATTGGGAAAATGAAAGTAGCAGTAGTGACTCCTACAATAGCTTCAAAGACATTACAGACATGTATTGATTCTGTAAAAAATCAAACGTACTCGGATATAATTCATTATGTGTTCATTGATGGTACTCAATATAAAACCGTTGCAAATCTTGCACTTGAAGATGCACCAAAAGTTTCGAGGGTAATCCTTGAAGACAATGTTGGTCAAGGTTGGTATGGTCATCGTGTATATGCAGCATGTTCTTTTTTGGTCAATGCTGATGCTATATGTTATCTTGATGAAGATAATTGGTTTGAGCCTAATCACGTTGAGAAGTTGGTATCTAAACTTCAAGAAGGTAATCCGTGGGCATACTCCCTAAGAAAGATTGTTGACAAGGATGGTAACTTCCTCTGCGAAGATAACTGTGAATCATTGGGCAAATGGCCTGTCTATTTCAACAAAGACCAGTATCATATCGATACATCCTCATTCATCGTAAGGCGTGATGTTGCGTTGCGTGTTGGTCATGCGTGGTATGGTCAATGGGGTGCAGACCGTCAGTTCTTCAATGCATTAAAATCAAACTTTCCTAATTTTGGTTGCACACATGAGCATTCATTGAACTATCGTTTGGATGGCAATCCTAAATCAGTTACCGCAGAGTTCTTTGAGAACGGTAATGCTGAAAATGCAAAGCAGTATCCAAACGGATATCCGTGGAAAGCAATGCAAGGCAAGAGAGAAGAAATTATTGGACCTGGCATAACAATCGTAGGAGCATAATATGAAAGTAGAAAATACACCGCTTGATGGCGTGAAGTTGATAATGCCCGACTTCTATGAGGATTATCGTGGCACAAACTTTGAAGCATATAACGAAGCAAAGTATCGTGATGAGATTCCATACGCTCCGTTTGTGGTGGATAGTATTTCCACATCACGCAAACATACTCTGCGTGGTATTCATGGTGATGACAGGACAACTAAATTGATATCATGTTTGTATGGAACAATCTATTACATCATCATCAATCGTGACCCCGAATCTAAACAATACAATCATTGGTTTGGAATTACATTATCAGACCGTAACAAACACCAAGTTCTTATTCCTCCAAAGTTTGGCAATGGTCACTTGGTAATGTCAGAAGAAGCAGTGTTCAGTTACAAGTTGAATGCGTATTATGATCGTGCTTCACAGTTTACAATCAAGTGGAATGACCCGATGCACGATTTCTTTTGGCCAATCAAGAACCCTATTCTTTCGGAGAGAGATGCATGAAAACAGCATTGGTAACAGGTGGTGCAGGTTATCTTGGAAGTCATTTAGCAAAAGCACTAAAGAAGGCAGGCTATATTACAATCTGCTTTGATGAAATAGAAACAAAAAACGAATATTTCGATATGCAGCATTACGGTGATATTCGTAACTATGGAATGTTAAATCAAGTATTTGCTAACTTTGATATTGACATAGTATTCCATTTAGCTGGTCGCATCGAAGTGGGTGAATCGATTAAACATCCTGAATTGTTTTGGGATGTCAATGTAGGTGGCACAACCAACCTACTCAATGTAATGAGGAAGCATAATGTTCGGAATATTGTTTATTCATCTACTGCTGGTCTATATCGGTCTGCTGGTACTGATCTTTCGGAAAAAGACCCAATAGATGACAACAATCCGTATGCAAACAGTAAGTATGCTGCGGAATGTGCGATTCGTAATTCTACACTCAACCATATCATCTTTCGATTCTTTAATTTGGCAGGTGCTGATCCTGATGGTGAGATGGGTGAATGTCACGAACCCGAAACGCATTTGATTCCACTAATGTTTAAAAATCTAAATAACATCATTATCAATGGAGATGATTATCGAACACCTGATGGAACTTGTATACGTGACTATGTGCATGTATCCGATGTTGCTGATGCTCACATACTTGCCGCATCATATATGGATACACGAGGTGCTAATCAACCCACACTATTCAACTTAGGAACTGGAAAAGGATATTCGGTATTGGAAGTAATTCATACTGCTGCTGAAGAATTGAAAACTCCTATCACCTACAAATTCGGTAATAAACGAGAAGGTGACCCGCCACGATTAGTTGCCAACATTGATTCGGCAAAACGACATCTAAAATTTAAACCCAAACATAATTTATCAAGCATTCTTACAACCGCATATAATTGGCATAATATACATCATGAAAAAACAAAAGAAAACTGAAATTGAAACTGAAATTGAAACTGAAATTGAAAAAGCAACATTCGATGAGACTAATTACTTTCTTACTGGTGAAATTGAAAATAGCACCGTAATGGACGTAGTGAAATGGATTTACGAAGCAAATGAAAACGATAAGGTTGAAGGACCAATTAACTTATACATCAACTCCGAAGGTGGACAATGTTGTGATGCCTATGCACTGATTGATGTGATGTGGTCTTCACGGAAACCAGTTGCCACGATTGGTCTAGGTGTTATCTGCTCGGCAGCGTTCATGATATTGGCTGCTGGTGCTAAAGGTCATCGCAAACTCGGTAAGAATACCAGTGTGATGATGCATCAACTAAATCACTCATGGTCTGGCAATTATGCTGACCTGAAATCGTTGGGTGGTGAGATCGACTATCATCATAAACGAATGATTAAAATCCTTGAAGAGTCCACTGGTCTGGATAAGCAAGGTGTTCAGGATAACTTCCTTCAACCGACTGATAGGTGGTTCACATCACAAGAGGCGGTGAAGTTGGGTGTAGTAGATAAAATCTTTTAAGGAGAGATGAATGTTGTCTGGAGGTAAGAAGTTTCAAAGAACGGAAAAGACCAAGTTCCGTAAAAATCGTGATAGCAATGACTACAGCAATTTGCATACTAAGCAAAAACATCACGACAAGACCGTATACCGATTGTTGAAACAGGAAAAAGAAACAAACGTGTAGTCTTCTAACTTGTATAAATAACAGATTAGGAGAAAAATATGGCATTATCTAAAATCTTTGTAGACAGTGTAGCAGCAAATGCTATCACTTCACTTGGCGTCGCTAATGGTGCAATCGTCACCGTTGACTTGGCAGATTCATCCGTTACTGGACTGAAGATTGCCAGTAATACTATTCAGGGCAATACAATCGGAACAGGACAAATTACTGGTAATCTAATTGCCGATAATTCTGTTGCGGGAAATGCTATTGCCGTTGGCACTATCAGTGGTAACACTCTTCACACTAATTCTATAAGTGGTAATAACTTAGGGTTGAGTGCCGTTAGTGCAAACAATCTATCGAATGATGCTGCAAATTTTGATGATGCGTTTTTATTAGGCGGAATGTAAAATAAGGAAAATAAAAAATGGCAAGAGTCTATAGAATACTTGGTCAGAAAAACCCAGGTTCAGCAGTTTTAACGAATGTGTATACAGTGCCAGCAGCAAACTCTGCTGTTGTTTCTTCCATTGTGCTAACAAACACTAGTGGAAGTGCTGGAGGTGGTGTTGCTGTGCGACTTGCGGCAAATGCTTCTGGTGTGGATGTGGCAACTGCAAATTATTTGGCATACGATGTGAATATTCCTGGATGTGATTCTGTCACATTGACATTGGGTGTCACGATGAATGCGGGTTCGCAACTATCAGTGTATGCCAATTCGTCTTCACTTGCCGTTTCGGTATTCGGAACTGAAATCTACTAATCATTATGTCAATCAGAACACTTAGTAAAAATACGGTATCCTTGAGTAGAAATTTGGGGTATGATAAAGTAGGAAAGTATCTAACTAAACGAAGATCAATCTTTGGCGCCGCTCAAGGTGAAAGCAAAGGCCGTTTCTTCATCGAATATCTCATCGTAGGTGGAGGTGGAAGTGGTGGTAGTGGTGGAGGAGGTGGCGGCGGTGGAGGTGGAGTTATTATCGGTGTTGTCGATGCCGCTCCATCGGGAAATTTATCCGTAGGACAAAGTGGAGATACTTTCGGTATTGCCATTGGTGCAGTCACTGGTTATGTTGAAGATGCTAGAGGATATGATGGTAACGCAACGAATTTTGGTTCATTTCAAGCATATGGTGGTGGCGGTGGTGGATTTGCAAATCCAGGTCCAAACGATTCAGCAAATAGAACAAGAGAAACTGTAGCAGGTGGCGGTGGTATGGGAAAATCAGTTCCTAGTGGAAGATCACGGTCGAATATGGGTGGTCGTGGTGGAGTCGCTGCTCCTAGTGGAAAATTAGGTCCAGGTCAAAGTTATGATAATGCCAAAAATGGTAGAGGTGGAAATGATACAGGTGATGAAATTTATTGGTCGCAGTGTTATTCTGTCGGTGAACGATTATATATTGGTGGTTCGCAAGTGGGTGGTGAGGAACTAATTACAGAAGGCATGTATGTTTTTGTGGATGACCCAAACAGTGGTGGTAAACCAGGTGATGTTCCAATTACTCAATTTCCTCCTGGAACTGCCATAATTGGATGTTATGACGATAGTGGTTTTGGTGAAGGTAGTGCGCCTAGTCAAGTTAAAAATGGTGGTGGTAGAAATGGTGAATATAGAATTGGTCGAAGTCAACTTACTTTAGGTTCACCTGGCACTGCTCTTGGTGCTGGTGTTGGCCAAACTTTTGGATATTTTGATCAAGGCAACGGACCTACATCTTGGAACAATGACCCAAACAAAGGTTCTCCTTCTGTAAAATGGCAATTAAAATTGTTGGGTTCGAGTTCTGTTTTAAGAATCGGTGGTGGAGGTGGTGGAGGTGCTGGATTCGGAACAAAAGGCGGGACAGGAGGTTCTGGATATGGGTCATCGATTACAGGTGTCAGTCGCACGTATGCTGCTGGTGGTGGTGGTTCTCATAATGTTCCAAATGACTCGATGACTGTTAGTCCAAGCATGGGTGAAAACGGTCGTGGTAGTATTAATCAGGGTGGAGATGATTTATTTGCTGGTGGAGCAAGTCCAGGTAATTCATCCACAACTGATGGTAATGGTAATCCATCTACTCCTTCACAAACAGGATGGCCACTCCCTCCATTCGGAAATAAATCGGGATTTGGTGGAACTGATGGTACATCTAGTCCCGCAAAAAATGCCTTGAATAATCGTGGTGGTGGTGGAGGTGGTAGTTGGAATGGTAGTAATAATTATGAAACTTGGCCATACAACCCAAGTAGTCTTTGGGATTCAGACAGTCGTCCTCCCCCAAATGCATCTGCTCCTCTTTGGCCTACTAGCACAGGAACACGAAATTGGCCTGGTCGTGCTGGCGCAAGAGCAGGTGGTCGTGGTGGAAGTGGAATTGTAATTATTAAGTATCCAATTGTTTTTGGTAATGTAACGACTACAGGAACTCCAATCACTACTGTTACGGATAATGGATTTCTCGTATATGAATTTGTGGATTCGGGTTCTATTAAATTCGACTATACACCATAGTTATCAAAAGGTCAAGTGTTGTTTTTATGCAACACTTGACATCTGCCGTAAACCATAGTATAATGGTTGTAATATGGAAAAAATACCCCAAATAGGTTCGACAGTATCCTTAAATTGTCAATATTATACTGGCAAAGTCAGTTTTTCTGGCATTGTCATCAAACCACATCGTTGGCTTTCTGCTAACGAGTTCTGTTTACAAACTGGCAACAAAGAGTTTCCAGTATCTGTTATCAATACAGCAAGTATTGTTAATATGAAAATCCTCAAAGGTTCGACAGTATCTATCAAAAAGTTCACCATAAAAGGTTCTAAAAATGATGAGTACACCGTAACGAAATCGGGTGAGCATTATTCCTGCCATTGCATCGGGTTCAAGTATTACAGCAAATGCAAACACATAACTGAGGCTAAAACATTATCATGATTATATACACATACAATCGTTCGAAGAAGAAAAAACCTACCAAAGCACAAGTGCAGCAACACGAAGACTTTATGATTTCGGTCAACAAAATCAAGTTGCCATCAGGTAGCACTTATCTGCCGAAGAAACCAATCAAGAAATCACTTGCACCAACTCCTATTCGTAGAGAGGTTGTGCGTCATCCGTCATTGCCTGATACACACTTGGGTGCTTTACCCCCAACAGGTATGATGCGAAATCTGCACAAACTATCAGTTGAAGATCGTGCTATCGTGCAAGAGATGAGTGAGTGTATTGCACCGATTCACAAAAGCAATTTGATTTACGTAACTCCAGGAATGAATCCCGCCAGTTTGGGTCGTAAAAATGAAGTGCTGTAAAACTTGACAACCGAAGTATCATGTGTTATAATGGAAGGTATTATGAAAGAAAATATTGTTTATTACTTATCGGAGTATTGGAAGTTGTTGAAGTATTATTACGACAACATAACTCCACGACAGACCATGTACATCACAATCTTTTTTGTGGTGATTTTGATGGGAGCGGGTGCGAAAGGTCTAGCAGACATGATTGCGCTTTTTTATATTATGAATAAGGTGACACCAAATGAATAAAATTATCTTTTTACTAGGTATGGTTTTTTGTTTAGATGCTTCTGCGAGAGTTGCTCTTGTTGGAGAAAATAGTAATTATATTGTTACTGAAGATAATTCAGGAGCAGAAACATCTCCACTTGAATATGCTATAGTGATTGATGTTCAACAAAGATTTAAAACTGTCGCAACACGTGGTGTTTGTCGCCAACTTGATGACACTGGTAGACAAGTATGTGAACCAGGTCGAGTTATATCTAAAGACCATATTGGATATGATGTAACTTACAAATATAAGGATTTTGTAGGAACAGTGTTTTTAGATTCTATTCCTCCAGCGGGTATCATTTATATGAAAACAGTAATAACTCCAATCGTTAAATAATTTAGGATATATCATGGCACGTATAAGAAAAGAACTACCACAAGTATGGGAAAGAATTGCCCTTCTCATGCTTGAAAACTCTCAAGCGAAAGTTATGGTGAAAGAAATTCATGATAAATTAGATATTCACATGTATCGTCTTTCTAATTACATTTGGAATATCAAGAAGAATGGTGGTTATGTTCGTGCGTTGAAAAATGGACGAGATGTAGTTGGATACCAACTTGCCAACCCTGATACCATCAAAGCTCACTTGACCAAACGTGGATTCATAAAGAAGATTGTATATCTTGAAGATTTGAATGCGACACCAGTGGAACAACATGAACATATTCTATCTTGACCCTGATGTAACAAAATGTGCAGAGATGCACAACGATAAACATTGCGTGAAAATGATACTTGAATATGCTCAACTACTTTCTACTGCACATCGTGTTCTTGACGGTGTTCTTTCTACTGGCGTCAGTCCATCTGGTAGGAAGAGGACTGTATATATTCTTGCCGACAACCGTGATACCGTTCTCTACGGTGCTACTCATGTTAATCATCCATCTGCGGTATGGGTGAGGCAATCGGATAAAAACTATGATTGGTTGTTTGCGTTGTTTCAAGCATTGATGACTGAATATACGTATCGGTATGGTAAGGTTCATGCGTGTTCAAAGTTGGAACTGCATCTTGCACGAATACCTGAGAATATGCCGTGGGCGCCATTTACTGATCCGACACCTGCCATGCCAGATGATGTGAAGGTGCTGCGAGAGGTATATACGGATCGATATGAGTTTGATTCACTTGCATCCTATCGGAACTACTATATACAGAATAAGACACACTTAGCCAACTGGAAGAATCGTGAAGTTCCAGAGTGGTTCATAACTAAATAAAATTATGCCGACATATGATTTCGTAAATAATGAAACAGGTGAAGAATTTGAGTCGTTCATGAGCATTGCAGCACGTGAGCAGTATCTCAAAGACAATCCGCATATCCAACAACTACTTGGCGCAACTGCCACTGTTGGAGGTGTATCAATCACTGGTAAAATACCAGACGGTTTCAAAGACGTTCTATCTAAAGTTGCAGAGAATCATTCAGCAAGTGCCGTAGGGCAACAATACGGCCGTCAATCCATTAACGCAATTAAAACTAAGGAGCTAGTAAAGAAACATATAGGGTGAAATATTTGTTATGCTAACTTTAGCAAGGAGTATCTATGGCAAATCGTTCTGTGCGTAAGAGGTCGGCAATTCTCAGTGAACATCAAGAGAAAGAACATAAGCAAATAATTCAAGTTGAATTAGACGATATTTTTAGGGAAGGTAGAGCAAAAAATAAAGAGAAGTATGTTCGACACCATTCACACTTAAATAGGAATCTTTACTTAACATAATCCATGCCATTTAATCATGTAAAGTTACCACAACTTGATTTTGATCTACAAGCAGTAACAACCGAGAAGGGTAGGAGATACACCACACCAGATGG
>Ga0209296_1002385_pt1 | contig 13560 bp, 14 predicted proteins | sample S_130206_EF_Meta_FD_187319 | JGI IMG/M metagenome (GOLD analysis project Ga0209296, IMG submission 187319) | Freshwater microbial communities from Lake Simoncouche, Canada to study carbon cycling - S_130206_EF_MetaG (SPAdes) (version 2) | ecosystem: Environmental > Aquatic > Freshwater > Lake ...
AACGACCGCTAAACGGTAGTTTGCCAAAAGGCGTACCGATCGTTGTCAAATCCTGCAATAGTGGATGGCTCTGCGCAACCCAACCAAAAAAAGCTAAGTAGTATTCAGCATTTATCGCTTTTTATTCTGTTTTGCATTTTGCTGAGTATACTTTCAAGCCGTTTAATTGATAGACCTTAAACCGTGCAGCTTATTTGGATCTCGGGCTCAACTTCGAGCGTTAGAAAAATTAATATTTCGCGTCAGCGTCTTATTCGCTGGTCGATCTTGGCCGGCGTTTTGCTGATTATGGTTGGCGCAAGCATTCATTTTTTTGGCTTTAGGATTGCGCTACAGTTTCAGCCTAAATTAGCCCGCACCATGGGCGATGTGATTACGGCAGATGAACAACAGGCCGTGCTCGCGCAGCACCAGCAACAACTTGCACGCCTGACTCAACAACACCAGGCAGCATTAGACAAACGCACAAAAGAACTCGCCGAGGCCCAGTCTAACCGGACAAAAGAACTCGCCGAGACTGACGCGCAGTATCAAAAACAACTTGAACGCATCACCCAAACCCAACAAACGGCACTGGCGCAGCGTGAAAAAAAACAAAAAGACTTAGTCGCATCGTATGAACATCAACTCGCATTGATGCAAGTTGATTTCAAAGAAACCACCATGCAGTTCAGTCGCGAGAAAAAAGAAATTGATGCGCTGTACCGTAAAAAGCTAGACGCCTTGAATACGCAAATGACGGCTATGACAAATAAGATTGGCGAGCTGAACACACTAAAAGAGCGCTTTGCGACTCTCGCTGCACCAGCACCGATCAAAAATAAAATGTCAGACTCTTCGGGACGAGGGGGCCCCTTACGTCCTGTTGTCTTTAAGTCTAGCCCCAACGCCTATCTTGAAGACGAACTTGACTACACGATCGCTAAGATCTCGTCTCTCAACACAACGGCACTTGGTCTACAAGAGCTTTGGGCCACTCGCTATCAATTACTGACCCAACTTCCGCTTGGTGCTCCGCTACCCCTAGCGCTTGGTTTGAACAGTAACTTTGGGCCTCGGGTTGACCCGATCACTCGCACCGTCGCGCAACACTCAGGTATTGATTTCGTCGCGAAGGTCGGCACTGCGATTCTGGCGGCGGGCAACGGTACAGTGCTGCAGGCGGGTTGGGATGGCGCCTACGGCCTCACCGTGCAAATCAAACATGCAGAAGGCTATATATCAAAATATGCCCATGCAAGTAAGCTCAACGTCACCGTTGGGCAAACCGTGACGCGTGGACAGAAAATCGCCGAGGTGGGATTAACCGGACGCACAACCGGTGCACATCTTCATTTTGAAGTCTTGCGCCACGGCCAATTTGTTAATCCGATGCAGGTGCTGGTAGTGCCTGGCTCGAAGCGGACTGCAACAGAGTAGGTTGGCCTTCGGTGGTCAACTCGCCCTGTTGTGCATTGGCTTGCGTCACCATACGACCATTAATTTTTGCACCAGGCTCAATACTAATTTGGCCGTAGGTAATATCGCCATGAATGTCAGCGCTATCGTGTAACTCAACCGACTCTGACACAAACACATTGCCGTTGATACGCCCACCAACGATCAGGCGTTGTGCATGAATATCGCCCTGCACCATGCCCGTTAATCCGATCGCCAAACTGACATGAGCAGATTGCGATACTCGGATATCTCCTGTCACACTTCCATCAATGCGAAGACTTTGCGTGGCAATGATTTGGCCATGGATTTCAGTTGACTGCCCAATGATGGTCTCAAACGATTCATCGGTAGAGCGAACAATTTTGGGGGACTGTTTTTTACCAAACATAACGAGCGAGCTCCAACTTAAACCTGACGCAGGTGCTGCGTACAACGCGGGCAGCCAGTATAAACAAGCCCGTTCAGCAAACCAAGTGTCTCAATCGACGATCATACGCAAGGTGCGAATACTGCACTTATCGCCCCTCCCTTGCGCGACTGCAGGTTGGTTTTAGCGAGTCGTCTTCGACGTAACTTGCTTTCTCAATCCAAGCTTAATCACAAGCCCGACTACGATGCACGCACCAACGATTTGTATCAAGGCAATTTTCTGATCCAAAATAAACCAGCCTAAGACCAACGCAAAAATGGGTTCAATACTCATGATCGACGAGTTGCCCACAACCCCCAAGCGTGGCAGCACAATGAACATCACTGTGAAGCCAGTGCCATAAAAAATCGTCAATAACGCCAAACCCCACCAACCTGCCGTCGCGGTCGGCCACTGAAAATCGCCCATCAACTGCGTACCAACGATCGCCAAGAGGCCCACCATCCACATCGTTGTCGCCGTACGTACCCGACCATCCAAGTCAGAAGCCTCGTTTTGCGTCAACGTCAACGCTAAGCCAAACGTCGCAGCGGCTGTGAGCGCAAAGGCGACCCCGACTCCGATCATGCCCCACTGCGCTTTGGCGCCTAAGCCCGAGGCTGCTCCAAAGACATCCAAGGCCAGCGCCAAGCCGATCAGCATAATCGGCATTGCCAACAGCACCTGTCGCTCAGGCCTCTGGCCATAAATGACACGAGACCAAAAGGCAGTCCAAAGTGGGTAGGTGTTAAATGCCAATAAGGCTAACGACACTGGCAGCAAGGCCACCGAGGAATAAATGCTTAAACTTTGAATCGTGACCAGCAGGCCAATCGCAGGCAATACTTTTTTATGTTTACCCGTGAGCCGAACCGGTACGCCTTGAAAGTAAACAATTAAGCTCACCACAACCGCAGTCACCAGGCTGCGCACCACCACCGCGGTAGCAACATTTAGACCGTGATCAAAAGCGATGCGCGCTGCCACATGATTGGCGCCCATGATCAGCCCAATAAACAAAAGCGTCGCAAACGCCAACCCTGAAATTGCACTCGTTTTGCTATTCACGGCCAATTAACATCCTTTCAAAAGGGTCGACGCGTCTAAAACACACTTGCTGTCGCGCTACGTTCAACCCAGAGAAGATGAACCTAGCAGCGGCTCAAAGCAAAAGTATGCCACTCTTTTGCCAATTGTCTTAAGATAGTGAAAAACTTGGGCAATTTACGCTTCGACTCATGCACCGCTCAGCACAACAATATTTCAGAGACCTCTTATGACGATCAGAACCGTAGCGCTCATCGGCGCTGGCAATATGGGCTCGCGTATGGCGCGCTGCATCAAACGTGGTGGCTTCGACTTAACCGTCTGCGATCAAGATCTAACTGTGCTCGAGGCGCTCAAAGAGGAAGGAATGACCGTCACGCAAGACCCTCGCGACTGTGCGCTGGCAGATGCCATCATCGTGCTTGTTGCGAATGACGAGCAAATTATCTCGGTCACCTGCGGCTCCGCTGGATTTATCACGGCGATCCCCCCCGAGCATCAACCTTTAGTCTGCATCATGAGCACTACCCTGCCCTCAACCCTGAAGCAGATAGAGGCGCAGCTTAAAAGCACCGGCGCGCACTTGATCGATGCTCCGGTCAGCGGCGGTTTAGTCAAGGCAGAGCTTGGCACCCTCACCATCATGATGAGTGGTAATGACCAAGACTTAAACAGAGCCGAGCCGCTGATGCGCTCGATGGGAACTGAAATTTTTCGATGTGGTGCGCTTGGCGCAGCAGAGGTGATCAAAGTGATCAACAACATGCTCGGCATTGCTAGCATCTATCTCGCAGCAGAGGCCTTTGAATTAGCAGCCAAACATGGCGTGAGCATTGAACAAATTGCACCGATTCTAGAAGTCAGTAGCGGCAGAAACTTTATGTCGCTTGACGGCGCGATGACACGTCAACACTATCAAGCCTGGGCACGCTCACCAGAGGCGTTTTTCTCGCTAGTCAATATCGTCAGCAAAGATTTGCACTTAGCCAAAGCGCTGGCCGACGAAGTCGAACTCGATTTGCCGCTGCTCAATGATGTGTCGCTTAACGTCGATGCCACCGATCAAACAGTCATGAAGCGCTGGATGCTCGCTGCAGGACAAAAGGTCACGTAAGATACACTGCAAGTACAGCCGTCGCTTTCGCCCGTTTTGCCCATGACATTAAGGTGCTTTTATCATGCTTACACGACAATTTATCAAGGCTTTGTGCCTGACACTGATTTTTCTGACGGGTTGCTCAGACTATAAGTCAGGTAAAGAAATCAAGGTCGCAGTTTCGCCCACATCCCCTCCGATGCTTTTTGAAGAAAACAAAAAGATACAAGGCGTTGATCTGGATATTTTTCAAGGCTACTGCAAAGCACGTGGCTGCACACTAAAAATTACACCTTACGATTGGCAAGGCATGCTGGGTGCTGTATCAAGCGGACAAGCCGACGTCGCGTTTTCGGGTATCTCCATCACCGACAAACGTAAAGAGGTGATGGATTTTTCGCAACCCTACTACGATAATGCGTGGCACTTGGTCAGCTTAAAGAGTCGCAACATAAAAATCAGTGATCTCTCTGAACTCAAAAAATACTCAATTGGCTATCCGCGTGGGATGGCCTACAGCGATTTGATTAAGAACGAATTCGAACCAAAGGGCTATTACTCTTTGAGTCAAGTCAAACTCTATCCCTCATACAGCGAAGCAATGACTGACTTGCAAAATGGCAATCTTGATTTGGCGTTCATTGAAGAGCCGGTCTTTGCAAACTATCTCTATAAACTTAAATTGCCAGTTGAAAGTGCTCGTGTGTTTACAGGTTTTGACAAGCTAGGTTTTGCCTTCGCCAAGGGCTCGGCGCGTCGCGATGACTTTGATAAATACTTAAAAGAGATCGGGCCAGAAAAAATCAAAGCCATTGTTGATCAATGGTTGAAGTAGCCCGCTCAAAAACGTTGGCATGAACTTTCTCGATATCCTTGAACAATTAGCACAGGGGCTCGGGCACACGCTACTCGTCACGTTGACGTGTAGCGCAACGGCTCTGCTGGTCGGGCTTGTGATGGCGGGTCTGAGGCAACTTGGCACACAGCGTATCGGCTGGGTTCTCGATGTTTTAACCTATGTGTTTCGAGGTATCCCCGTTTTAGTGCTTTTGTTCATGGTGTATTTTGGGCTGCCCAGTATTGGCTTAAAAGTCAGCCCACTCGCCGCGATGGCGCTAAGTCTAGGGCTCATTGCGGCAGCCTACCTGTCTGAAGTCTTTCGAGGCGCCCTACAAGCGGTAAGCGCCTCTGAGATTTTGGCGGCTCAAGCAAGTGGCATGAGTCGCCTACAAATCTTTAGGTATATTGAAGCCCCTCAAATGCTACGCTTCGCAGTGCCAGGAATGATCAATGAGTTTACGTCGATACTCAAGTATTCTCCTTTCGCCTATACCGTAGGTATCCCCGAGATGACCAAGCAGGCCATGAACCTCACGGCGACCACGCTTCGCGGGATCGAGGTCTATTTGGCAGTCGGGGTGCTGTATTTTGGAATTTACTGGATCCTAATCCGTGGCGTGCTGCGAATTGAAAAGCACTTTCGTGTGCCTGGCATAGGGGATGCGTAACATGGCGCTGATTGAAGTTCGCAATCTTGTCAAAAAATTTGACGATCACACCGTGTTAAATGGTGTCAATCTTGAGCTGTTACAAGGCGAGCTTAAAGTCGTGATGGGCCCCTCTGGGTGTGGAAAATCGACCTTGCTTCGCTGTTTGAATCGCTTGGTAGAACCCACCTCTGGCACGATTAGTTTTCGTGGTACTGACATCACAAGCTCGAGCACTGACGTACTTGCACTCAGGCAAAGTATCGGATTTGTGTTTCAACAGTTCGCCCTTTACCGTCATTTGACGGTCGGTGATAACGTCACGCTCGCGTTGCGAAAATTAAAAAAGATGAGTCGCGCAGAAGCGAACGAAAAAGCCTCCTTTGAACTATCTCGCCTTGATATGCTCGCGCATCAGCACAAATATCCCGAGCAACTGTCTGGCGGCCAGAAGCAACGCGTGGCCATCGCACGCGCGTTGGCGATGGACCCAGCGGTTGTGGTTTTTGACGAACCGACTTCAGCGTTGGATCCAGTCATGGTGCGTGAAGTGGCAGAATTATTTAACCGACTCAATCGCGACAACATCACCATGATGTGTGTGACGCACGACTTGCTGTTCGCGAGACAGATTTCAGAAAAAGTCATTTTTCTTGATCAAGGCGTTGTCAGGGCTGAGGATACGATTGAGCGCCTGGCCACGAATCATCCAGACGCTAAAGTCAGAGAGTTTTTTGGGCGCGAGGGTCACGTCTCATGACTGGAATGGGAGCTTTCGAACGCGACTTACTTGAGCAACTGCCCTTGATCTTAGCGGGGCTAGAACAGACACTAAAACTTGCCGTTTTTGCTAGCGTCTCGGGCTTATTGTTTGGCATTATTGTTTTCTATTTCTCAATCAGTCAACGCAAAATCGTTCGTACAGTCGTCAAAGCTTATATTTCATTTTTTATTGGCATGCCGTTGATCGTCCTGTTGTTTTTAATGTATTACGGTCTGCCACAGTGGGGTATCAAGTGCTCGCCATTTACCGTCGCGTTGATAGGCTTCACAATGAACATCGCGGCCTATAACGCGGCGTACCTCAGCACAGCGTTTAATGGGCTAGATCGCGCAGAGCTAGAGGCGGCTCGGGCCCAAGGCTTTAGCACTTTTAAAATCTTTCAACACATTATTTTGCCGCAGGTATTGAGGCAATCCATCCCGGCGCTCACCAACCAATGCATCGGAAACTTGAAAGACAGTTCAGTTGCGTTTTTGATTCAATACACAGAATTTTTTGCCCGTGTACAAGAGTTAGCGTCGACAAATTTTCAGTTTTTTAAAGCGTACCTGTTTGCAGCCGTTGTCTATCTATGCTTGGTCTCTGTGATTGTTCTAGTCGCTCGACAAATCGAAAGACGATTCTTGATTCCTAGCTAATTCGCTCTTTCACAATACTATTCACACTTGAACGATACGATCAAAACGAAAAGGATACAAAATGTTTAGAAGAAAAATTTTGTCTTTAGGCGTTGTCTCTGTCCTGTTAGGCATCCTCACACCCTCTCATGCCCAAGATTTTCCGAGCAGGCCAATTCGCATGATCGTGCCGTTGGCCGCAGGGGGTGCCACCGATGTGGTTGCACGCTTGATCGCCGAGAAACTATCTGAGCAGGTCAAACAACCTGTCATTGTTGAAAATCGCCCTGGCGCCCAAGGGATGATTGGCGTCGAGGCCGCTGCCCGAGCAGCGCCAGATGGCTACACCCTCGTGTTTGGTTCAAGTACGACCATGGCTGCGATCGCGAGTCTGTATGCCAAACTGCCCTTCGACCCCATCCAAGACTTTGCGGCAGTCGCGAAAGCACTTGACAATGCGTATAACGTTCTGCTCGTGCCCACATCGTTGCCCGTCACTAACGTGGCAGAGCTCATCGCTTATTCAAAGGCTAATCCAACAACATTAAATTATGGTGCGGGCACTGCCAGCTCTAGAATTTGTATTGAGATGCTTAAAGTCATGTCGGGCGCAAGCATCACCTTTGTGCCCTACAAAACTTCAACACAGGCACTGAACGATTTAATGGGTAATCAGGTGCAACTCGTATGCGAGCCAACCGGGTCAGGTATGGCACAAGTCGCTACTGGCAAACTACGTGCAATCGCTGTCACAGGGCCACAGCGTATCGACGAGGCCCCTGGCGTTGCCGCGGTAGCCGAAACGCCAGGATTGAAAGACTACGGTCACTGGTCATGGCTAGCATTTTTTACCAGAGCGGGCACGCCACCGGCGATCATCGATAAATTAAGCGCCGAACTGCTCAAAGCCTTAGCTAACCCAGAGGTGGCAAGCAAGATTAAGAAGTTTGGGTTTGACATTGTGCCTTCTGGCCCCAAAGAACTTGCCGCTTTGCAAAAAGAGGCCGTGGCCAAATACGCAAAAATCATCAAGGATGCTGGAATCACACCCGAGTAACTGTCGGCATCTTTGCCCCGACATGAGCGGCATCTCGTTTTTTAGCCAGCTCGCACTGGCGCTGTCGCTCGCGAGCTCCACTCTTTTGTAACTCAGTCGTTTTATTGATGCAGCGTGGACAACTCACACCCTCTTCGTACAGCGGCGATTCAGTTGCACCATCGGGCAACGGTTGACGACAGCAGCGGCAAAGTGGGCGCGAAGTCTGCTGTAACCCATGGCCAACTGACACGCGCTCATCAAAGACAAAACACTCTCCCTCCCAAAGACTTTGCTCGGGCGGGATGGTCTCAAGATATTTAAGAATACCTCCCTCAAGATGGTAGACCTCGTCAAAGCCCTTTGCACGCATCAGCGCAGTGGATTTTTCACAGCGAATACCACCGGTGCAAAACATTGCAACTTTAGGTTTTTTACCGGTACGGGCTTCAAGCGCTTCGGCCTGATCTACCCAGGAGGGTAATTCAGAGAAGGTACCAATGTTTGGGTCGATTGCACCTTTGAACGTGCCCAACTCAACCTCGTAGTCGTTACGCGTATCTATCACCACCACCTCAGGATCGCTGATGAGCGCATTCCAATCTTTGGGTTTGACGTAGGTACCAGCCATATGGATAGGGCTGATGCCCGGCACGCCCATCGTGACAATTTCTTTTTTAACGCGAATCTTCATTCGACGAAACGGCGGGTTGTTGGCCCAGGCCTCTTTGTGCTGCAAATCAGCAAAGGCCGGGTCTGAGCGCAAATGCGCCAACACAGCCCGAATATCGGCTTCGGCCCCCGCTAAAGTACTGTTAATACCCTCGCGCGCTAACAAGATGAGACCTTTGACGTTGCGCTGTTCACACAACTCAAGCAAAGGTAGCCTGCGTTGCTCAAAATCAGGTAAATCAACAAATTTATAAAAGGCGGCAGTCAGAAATTGGCTTGTTGGCATCAGTTCGGGCGGGTAATGAGCAAAGGTCGTATGAAGAGCGTCAGTCAAACGCTAAAAGTTTGACGCACACGCATGAGTCAAGCATGCTTGTGCGTCAGTGATGCATATCTTAGCGCCGGAATACCGTGCCCGTCTTGATAAAACGCAAACCTTTAATTTCCCGTTAAGCGCTTCACAAACGAAGCAGCGTAAGCGGGTGAGCGGAACTGCAAAATCGGGTCGTCAGTCGGGGCAATACCGTCACCCATGACCAAAGGATCAAAGTTAATTTTTTCGCAGTCTGCGCCTTTTTGAGGTGTCGCCGAGGTCAGCGTCAGCACACCCACTTGAATTGTTTTACGCTCGGCAGGCCAATAAACCGTTGGATTGTTCTGTACATCCGTGGGCTCACCAATCGTGAGCATCATGTTCCAACGAACCGGTCCTTTTTTAGTTTTAGCGATCAAATCGTCATCTAAGAAACGGGCAGGCATCGTCCCCATCTCTGCATCGGTTAAGCGCTTGACGCCATCTTCAGGCACAAAGCTCCAGCGCACTAGAGTTGTTTGATTGTTTGGATTGATAAATTTAAAGGTGTGGATACTAAAAAAATCACTGTTGGCATAACTCACCGGCGGATTATTTTTGGCCATAAACTCGCCCAGCGGCTTGGCGTCAGGGTGAGTCTCTCTAAATTGCTTTTGTTTTTCTGGATCAGGTTTGCCCGTTGCCGGATCAGCCATGTTCGATAACAAGGCGTTGTAAAACGTTTGGGGGGTTGCCGCACCAAACACCGGCACATTCAACATCGCGAAATGCTGAATGCTATTGCCTGGCAATTTAAATTGCAGCGCCAAACCACGCGGATTTTTGGTCGCATCTGGGGCTTTGGGATTACCTCCCGCTAATGAAAAGCGGCCGATCACTGGGATGGTCTCACCGGAAAATAACGGCGAACGCGTAAATGCCTGGGCCTCTTTGGTACCGACAAACGAGCCGCCCACACAGACGCCAATAATATGGTTGCGCCGCTCGCCAGGATGCACTCCTGCGAGTTTTTCGAGTGCCGTGACGACTTGATCGGCTGTTGGGGCTTGTTGCGCAGCAACACTGAACGTACAGAATACCGTAGCAAGGGCTGTTGCTAAAACTTTTGCTTGCATGATGTTAGCTCTCTAGATGTAGGTTGAAAATAGATTTAGCTCTTACGATTCAGTGGCGTTATCTTGCCAAACACATCCATTACGCCACATCCCCTTATTTTCCAAAACTTGCGCCCTATCTTAGACGCGTTTGACGCATAAAGTCTTACAAACTGGTCTCCTCAGGCCATCTTGGCAGAAGTGATCACCATCAAAGCGGCGAGCGAGGATTGTTTACAGTTATTATTGCATCATAAAAATAGGAAATTCTAACTTTCCAACTGAGATAAAGCGTATGAAAATTTCACCAATCGGCACCGACTTTGCCGCTAAGATTACAGACATCGACCTGCGTCAAGCTCTCAGCCCAGAGCAAATTCATACCATCGACCGCACGATGGACCACTACGGTGTCGTGGTGTTTCCGAAACAAGAACTCAACGACGATCAACAAGTTGCCTTCGCGCGTAGCCTGGGGCCACTTGAAGAAACGCGAGCAGTCGTCGATGTGCATAAGCAGCGCCTCGCCTATAACCAGATGAACGACATTTCAAATCTGGATGTGGATGGCTCAATTTTGGCCGCAGACGATCGCCGGCGAATGTTTAATTTAGGCAATTCGCTGTGGCACACAGATAGCAGCTTCAAGGCAACGCCAGCAAAGTACTCAATGTTGCACGCTCGCGTCATTCCACCCGAAGGTGGTAATACCGAGTTTGCAGACATGCGTGCAGCCTGGGATCGCCTGCCCGAAAAGATCAAAATACAGATTGAGCCCTTGATCTGTGACCACTCTTTAATCTACTCGCGTGCTCAACTCGGTTTTGACGCGTTCAATGAGCAAGAGAAGCAGAACTATGCCCCGGTGCCTCAACGCTTGGTACGCAAACACCCCGGATCGGGACGCAAGTCTGTTTATCTAGCGTCGCATATCGGTGTCGTACACGGGATGCCGCGCCCCGAGGGCATGATACTGATTCGCGATCTGATCGAAGAGGCCACCAGGCGCGAGTTTGTGTATAGCCATGTTTGGAGTCAATTCGATCTGGTCATGTGGGATAACCGCTGCACCATGCATCGTGCGCGCCCTTACGATGACAAAATCTACAAACGCGACATGCGCCGCATGACCTTGACGGACAGCGCTCCTACCCTTGAGCAGCCGCTTTAATCGCTTTACCCCATCACAAAAAAATATCTACACATACGGAGACTTCAATGACATTAACCCGCAATATCTTTTCGCTCAGTATTGTTTGTGCCCTCAGCAGTTTCTCTGCTCTTTCTCACGCTCAAACGGCCACCAAAGACTTTGTCACAGTTAAACGCGAGCAAATTGTCTGGAAAGAGGGCGACCGCGGCGTGAAATCTACCGTTTTATTCGGCGACCCATCAAAACCTGGTCTTTATATCGTGCGCAATATCTTTCCAGCCGGGATCATGAGTACGCCGCACTCTCATGATCAAGACCGCTATGTGACGGTGGTTCGTGGCACCTGGAATGCAGGCACGGGCCCGAGTTGGGATCCAGCCAGCACCGACCCCTTGCCAACCGGCAGTGTGATGTTTCACCCCGCCGGCGCAGTCCATTTCGATGGCTCGATCAAAGACGAAACAGAAGTACAAATTATGGGTATGGGCCCAGTCACCACCAAATCGGTCTATCCCGAATTAGGCCGGTTTGGTAATGCCCGAAAAATGAACTAGGCGTTGTAGCCCGCACACAATACGCCTACCATGACGGATCTCATTATTAGTATTCTGATTTTGGGGTCACTGGGTCTCATTGCAGGCGTACTGGGCGGAGTAATTGGCTTTGGCACCACCATCATCCTGATGCCTGCCTTGGTTCATTTCTACGGCCCTGTTCAAACAGTATCGATTATTGCCATCACCGCTACGATCGCCAACTTCTCGCGGGTGATCTTGTGGTGGCGCGAGACGAATTGGAAGGTGTGTGCGGTGTACAGCCTCACCGCGATCCCAGCGGTGGCCCTAGGCGCCAACACGCTAGTGTTACTGAACGGCACCCTCATTGAAGCCATACTCGGCATCTTTCTGATTGCCTTGATCCCGATTCGCCGCTGGATGCAACGCCAAGCTTTCAAGATCACGCTCTGGCATATGAGCGTAGTGGGTGCAGCAATTGGCTATTTAACCGGGATCGTAGCCACGACCGGCGCCATCAACACGCCTTTTTTTCTAGCCTTCGGTTTAGTCAAAGGTGCCTATCTTGGCACCGAAGCCGCTAGCTCTTTGTTTATGCTCGTCGCAAAAATATTTGTTTTTCAACAACTCGGCGTGCTCGATGTTTTAGCCATCACTCAAGGTCTCATGCTTGGTGTATGCGTGATGGCTGGCTCGATTCTTTCGAAAAGAATTGTCTTGGCGCTGCCTGAAAAACGTTTCATGCAGCTCATGGAGATTGTGATGCTAATTTCAGGGCTGAGCATTCTGAGCCAATGTCTATACAGCCAATAAGCATCCTTCACATTCGCAACGTCATCGCCGGCACAAACGCAAACAACATCAAGATACCAATAGCGACAACATAAAACGGGATCAGCTCAATCACCACCTTACCCATTTTAACCTGAGCGATCGAACTGGTAATAAACAAAGTGGTCCCAACCGGCGGATGATACAGACCGATTGATAGATTAATGATCATCATAATACCCAACTGGACGGTATCCATACCAATCGCAGCGGCTAACGGCACGAACATTGGGGTCAACAACAGCACTGCAGCGGGCAAGTCGATAAACATCCCAACCGCAAGCATGATCGCGTTCATCGATAAGATGATCATCCACGGTTCGCCCAGCGTACGTTGAACAAACGCCACAAAGTCAGCGGGCAATTGTTCAAACGTTAAGATCCAACCAATCACGCTCGAAGCCATGATGATAAGCATCACAACCGCAGTCGCGAGCCCGGCATCGATAATCGAGTGTTTGAGTCGCGCGATTGAAAGATCGCGATAAATGATCCAAGACACAACGAGCGCGTACAACGTAGACATGACGCTGACTTCGGTAGGCGTTGCAATACCAAAGCGCAAAAAGATAATAATTAAAACGGGCAACGCTAACGCTGGCAGCGAATACAGCAGTTGAATCCTAAACCGCCCCCAATCAAACGGCGTGGTGTCTCTTGGAAAGCCCCGGCGGCGACCTTGTACGTAGCACACCAACATGAAGCCACCACACATAATGACGCCTGGCAAGATCCCTGCCACAAATAACGCACCAATCGAAGCGTTAGATACCAGCGAATAGATAATCATCGGGATCGAAGGGGGAATCAAAATATCGATAGTTGCCGCCGCGGCGATCGTGCCCGCAGCAAACGCGGGAGGATAACCAAGCTTTTTTAGCCAAGGGATCAACAACGAGCCAATCGCAGAGGCATCTGCAACGGCAGACCCAGAAACGCCTCCAAAGATTGTCGACGACATCACGCCAACTTGCGCGGGACCTCCGTGAAAACGCCCCATCAACGTCGACAATAAATCAATCAAATGCTGACCAAGCTTGCCACCCACCATGAGCGACCCGGTCAA
>Ga0209296_1002386_pt1 | contig 13559 bp, 13 predicted proteins | sample S_130206_EF_Meta_FD_187319 | JGI IMG/M metagenome (GOLD analysis project Ga0209296, IMG submission 187319) | Freshwater microbial communities from Lake Simoncouche, Canada to study carbon cycling - S_130206_EF_MetaG (SPAdes) (version 2) | ecosystem: Environmental > Aquatic > Freshwater > Lake ...
GAGGTGCCGTTTGGGCTAAAGCGGGGTGTGCGCCCAGCGCGAGCAGCGCGATGATCGGATAAACATACAGAGCGTTTCGTCGTGTTGTGGATTTCATAGTCCCACCCCCCCAGGTTACCGCCAGCGCTGATCGTTAAAAATCGACAGAAACCGACTTATTGCTTATACTGCCTATAGACGACCTCGAATGAGGAAAAATTACGGACTTGAACGCGCGGCATGGGAGCCGCGATCGCGGCCCCCACTCAACCTATCACTAACGATTTCCCAGTTTGCCTATTGAGCCGGGGTCGGAGCGGGCGGTCCGCCGCCCAGTACAGTGCCGTCCGCGAGGGAAACCGTCATCATGCTGCCGCCGCGGTCTCCCGCCTTTAGGGGGTGGATCTTCACCGAGATCTTGTCGCCCGGTTTTAGCGAAAGCTTCTTCCAGCCAGAGCGCGAAAGCTGATTGGGGCTACCGCCTTCAACGCTCCATTCCTCACTCGCACCGTTGGCACCCTGAACCATGACCTGGATCCAGGCGTGAGGGTTGGTCCATTGGAATTCTTTCACTGTCCCGGTGATGGTCACCGTTTTTGCGTTGTCGAACGCCGCGAAGGAATGGTGGGCAAACGAGGCCTGGGGGGCGATGCAGAGCGCCGCGCCAACGAGGAATGCATATTTAGTTTTCATACAGCTGTTCTTTCTCGGTCATGGCCGTGGCGTGGCCGTGGCGGGCTTGCTGGAGGCGAAACGAAGACGTTCTGCGTCGCGTACACGCCGTGTTCACCCTACGATCTCAGCGGCAACTCAGCCAGCCAAGCAGATTGAAGTTACAAATCTAGAAGTCCGCTATCATTATGGATTGAATGAGGAAGTGCCATCTGTGGCCCGCCCTCGCTGAATTATCGGCTCTGAACAAAAAAAGGCCCGGCGAACGCGAGGTCGGCCGGGCCCAAGGTGTCGTTATTAGCTCGCGTTATTCGGTTGGGACGTCGGCGTCACGATTGTTCTCGGCACACACATATTCCATGAGTTTGCGCTCATTCACTCGCCGGAAGTGTTTGACCACAATCCATGGCCGGGTGAGCGTGCCTGGGTCGGTGATCGTCATGGTCAGTTCCATCTGGCCCGGTGCCGTCACGCGATAGCGCGACTCCACATGCATTTGGTCCGTATGGGGCACGCCATCCCAATTGATTTGGCCCTGCTTGGAGAGACCCACAGTATAGATCACCAGGGTATCACCGTCCCATTTGCCAACTGAGTCGCCAAACCAGTTTGGTTTGAAGTTCGCAGGGTGAGTGCCGCCCATACGAATATGCCGCACCTGATAATCGGCCTCATGCAGGAAGAGCGTTTCCTTCGGGGTTTGAAGGATCTGGAACGGGTAAGGCACGTCACCCACGGTTGGCCAACCGTCCGGCTTGCACTCTTGGGTCGTCGTCGGAATGATTTTTCCAGACGCGAGGCCTGCCGCCCGTTTCAACATGATGTCCAGCGCCCAAGGCTGAAGCAGGGTTGAGACATCGCCCCAGCCTTCCTCAGTGCAGCAGCCATATTTTCCGCCTGGTCCCGCCTGACGATCGGTTTGGTCACCTTGCGGCTGCCCACCGGGACGTCCGCTGCCCGGGCCACCGCCGGGAGGGCCACCGGGGCCACCGCCTGGAGGTCCGCCCGCGCCACCACCCGGAGGTGGTCCGCGGCGCCCTGCCGTCCGCCACAGCCCGTCAAATTCAGCGTGCGGAGCCCATGCGCTGGTCGACGCGGCGGTCGCCGTCGCTGCGTGGCCTTGCGTTGGTGCGCCAGCGGACGTGAGGCCGATAGCCATCGCGGCTGCGATGGTCCAGGCGATCGGGTTCTTATTCGAGTTGCTGATCATTTCTTGCTCGCTTGTGTAAGAGCGCGATGTGGCTCGCCGCATGCATATTCCTGGATGCTCAGATCAGGACGCGGCTTGAAAACGGCCTTCACAGTCCAGGGTTTCGAATAGAATTCGGGGTCCTCGATCGTGATCAGATCTTCGAGCCCGTCGGCGGTCTTTCGCATGCGTTCAACAATGTGAAGCTTTGTGCCGTGCGGAAGGCCGGCAGCGTCGAGTGGCTGACTGTCGTTGAAACCCACCGTGTCGATCACGGCCGTATCGCCATCCCAATGCGCAACGGAGTCGCCCATGAACGACTCAACGATTTCATCCTCGTTGAGGTGCTTGGCGTCCATGAGGACGACGCGGAAGGTGTGGTGAGATTCATGAATGATGTTCAATTGGTTCTGCGCCTGCACGATTTGCATCGGGTAGGGTGCCGACATCAGTCGCGGTACGCCTTCGGGCAGGCAATATTTTTTGACCACGTCGACGGTCTTGCCCGACTTGAGGTCCACCTGGGCTTTTGCGAAGGCCGCCTTGCCGGCGTCATTAAAGGGGGGCGCTCCGCCGCCCACCGGGGTTAGCCGCGCGGTCGGTGCCGTGTTCAGCCAAATTCCGGAGAAGTCGCGCCCATCAACGGCCGCCAATGAATAGACCGGAACGAGAGCGGCGGCGATCGTCGCACAGACGAGGCCTGCGGCCTTTGGCGACAGCCGCCCCGGTCGGCGGCCTAATTGAAATTCCTTCATTGCTTCTGAGGTTTCCTCGCTTTTGGCGCGCATTTCGTCTCGCGCTCGGGGCATTTGAGTAATGAGTTCGGACCGTGACCCGACATTATGAAGGCAATGTGGAGGACCTGTCGGAGGTTCCCGAAGCCATGGAAGTCGATATGCAAAGTCTTTCCTCAATCGAACGTCATGAAGGAGGTATGACGCCGAAGCCACTCAGAGCGTCGTTTTAGGGAAACACATGCCATGAGCATTGCTCGCCGCCTTGCCTCGCCTGCTCCGCCGGGGCGCAATTGGCAGTTGTTTCTGGGCGTTGTGGCGATGATGGCCATTTCTAGCCCCCAATATGTCTGGACGCTTTTCGTAGCGCCAATGCAGGCCGATCTGGGAATATCCCTTTCAGCACTGCAGGTGACGATCGCCATATTTAGCATTTGTATGTGCGGACTGGGTCCAATTCACGGTTACCTGGCAGCGCGTTCCAAGCCGAGTGTCTTCGTGGCCGCCGGCGGGGTTCTGCTCGGCGCGAGTTGGATCAGCGCCTCCTTCGCCCACACCTCGCTCATGATGTACCTGGCCTATGGCGTCTTGAGTGGCCTTGGGGTCGGTATCGTCTTCGTGGCCGTGACGGACCTGATGAACAAATGGTTCCCAGATCGGCGGGGTTTTGCCGTCGGTATGGTCGCGGGAAGCTATGGCTTCGGCGCGATCCTCACCACCTTCCCGATTGCGGCCGTGATTAAGGGCCAGGGTTTCCGACAGGCATTGCTGGTCTATGGGTTAGTCCTTGGTGTCGTTTGCATTGCTTCGGCGCTGGGCATGAAACGCCCGCCGCAGGAGCTACTGCTTGAACCGGAGGACGGCGCTGGAAAAGGTGAGGCACCAGATTATAGGCCCGCGCAAATGTTGGCGACGCCAGCGTTCTGGCTGCTGTTCCTGATGATGACAATGGTGGGCACTGGCGGCCTAATGGTCATCTCGCAGATGGCGGTTTTCGCCAAAGGGTTCGGCATTGGGCCTGCCACCACGGTATTTGGCATGGCGGCGCTACCACTTGCCCTGACCATAGATCGGGTTGCGAATGGGGCAACTCGGCCCTTTTTCGGTTGGGTCTCGGACCGGATCGGCCGCGAAAATACAATGGCGATTGCCTTCTCACTCGAGGCAGCCTCGATCCTTCTTCTGTTGGTCGTGGGATCAAATCCGATTTTGTTCGTGATCCTGTCTGGGGTCGTGTTCTTCGGTTGGGGTGAGATCTTCTCGCTGTTTCCATCAGCTCAGGCCGATATTTTCGGGACGCGCTATTCCGCGCAGAACTTCGGTTTCCTGCTGGCATCGATCGCCGTGTCATCCATCTTGGGTGGACCGCTTGCCGCTCTGATGTTCGAAAAGACCGGATCGTGGCCGATCGTTTTCGCGTCGGTCGCGGGCCTAGACTTCCTTTCCGCCGTGTTGGCTCTTTTTGTGTTGAAGCCGCTTGGCGCACGCCTTCGCGTGGCACGAGCTGCCTGATCTCAACCGCGCGCCCTCAAATAGATCGTTGATCAATGACCCTGGCTAGCTTCACCGATTGGCTGTCAAACACGACGCCGAGTAACGTCATTCGTGACGTGACCTGGATCATTCCTGTCGTTCAGAGCATCCATATCATTCTTATCGCAATCGTCATTTCATCGACGACGATGTTCAATGTCAGGCTGCTGCAACTCGGTCCTAATGCAGAGTCGCCCGCGCGAATGGCGCATCGCGTTTTCCCCTGGGTCTGGTGGTCATTGTTGGGGCTGCTGTTATCCGGTTCACTCTTGATTACGGGTGAACCGGTCCGGGAGCTTCTTAGCCCCGCATTCGCCTTCAAGATCGTTGTAATTCTTCTTGTGGCCCCGCTGACGCTGCTGTTTCAGGCGACTCTTCGCCGTGACGATCGTTTTTGGTCCGCTTCGCTGGGCCGACGTTACGCTGCGCGGGGGCTGGCCATGCTGTCTTTGCTGATGTGGCTCAGCGTCCTGACGGCGGGCCGATGGATCGCCTACTACCAAGCTTCGACTTGATCGTCGCGGTCCAGCTCAACCCTTCGTTTTTTGGAACGCGAAAATGACCCTGCATATCTTTTTAGACTGGCTGAACTCTCAGCCGTTTGCGGTCGCGATTGCGGAATCAGACTGGCTTTTCCCGACGATAGAGACCGCTCATGTCTTCGCGCTTACGATGGTTGTTGGCAGTATAGCCATGGTTGATCTGCGCTTGCTGCGCGTTGCCGGACGGGATTTGGCTGTCAGTCAACTGACCAATAGTGTCCTGCCCTGGACGTGGGGTTCATTCCTGCTAGCGCTCATTACCGGCGTGCTTTTGTTTGCATCAAAGGCGCCGCAGTACGTGACCTATTTTCCGTTCGTCGCGAAGATGGCGCTGCTCGTCCTCGCCGGTGCCAATATGTTGCTGTTTCACTTTATCACGTACCGCTCAGTGCGGGATTGGGACACGTCATCTGACCCTCCGATCATGGCCAAAATCGCCGGTGGCTCTTCGCTGCTGCTATGGTGTGGGATCGTTGTCTGCGGCCGTTGGATTGGGTTTGTCTGAGGATCAAAACTCAGTAGGCCACGAATATTCGGGGTTTGCCCCTTAAGGCTCGTATTTGTAGCCGACACCGTAGACCGAATAGATCGGCATTTTTTCAAGCTGCAGCTGTTCTAATTTTCGGCGTAACTTCTTGACGTGGCTGTCGATTGTTCGGTCGTTGATAATCCGATAGTCGGAATAAACGCGGTCCATAATTTCGTTTCGGGTAAATATTCGCCCCGTCGCTCCGGATAAAACCTCCAGAATATGGAATTCTAGCGCCGTCAAGGTCACTTCTCGGCCGTTTGCGCCCGCCGTGTAGCTGTACTTGTTGAGCGACAGCCCCTTGTTGGTTGGGACATGCAGCCCGCCCGTGGCGCGCCGGAGCAGGGCGTGGGTTCTTGCCACCACTTCTCGGGGCGAAAACGGTTTGCAGACATAATCATCCGCCCCCGCGCTGAAACCAGCGAGACGGTCGCTTTCTTCAACGCGCGACGTCAGCATCATGATCGGTACGCTCGATTCCGATCGGATCTTTCGGCAAATCTCCAGCCCGCTTCTGCCCGGTAACATCGTATCGAGCAATATGGCGTCAGGACGGTTGTTTTTCATCCATTCGGCCACGTCCGCACCATGGGCGATCCAGTGGGTCCGAAAGCCGCTTGGTGCCAGATAATCAATCAGGATCTTGGCGATCTTTTCCTCATCTTCGACAATGAGGATGAGTTCATTGTTCATTACGCAGATGTCGGCAAAAGGATTTTGAACCGCACGCCGCCAAGCGATGAGGCAGAGGCCTCAATGGTGCCCCTGTGGGCCTCGACGATGGAACGCACGATGGCGAGGCCGAGGCCGAACCCGCCGCTGGCGCGATTGCGCGAACTCTCACCGCGATAAAGACGCTGGAAGAGCAGTGCCATTTCATCTGGTGACACGCCGGGAGATGAATCTTCGATTATGACCCGCGCAAACTGGTCCTGGGCCTGCAGGGTAATGCGGACCCGGCCGCCCTCGTCGGTATAGCGAAGGCTGTTTTCGAGCAGGTTTAGAAAGACCTGACGCATCTTGTCGGCGTCAATTCGCATCTGAAAGTTCGCCGCCCGCGGATCGAATGTCACCCGGATCTGCCGTTTATTGAATGCGTCACGCTTGCCGGCAATCGCTTGGCGAATGATCCGACCCAGAGAGTCGGTGGTGTATTGAAAATGCAAATCGCCGAAATCAGCGCGGGAAAGCTGATTGAGATCACCGATCAAGCGGGTGAGGCCCTGCACCTCTTCGTGGAGTGATCGGATCGCCTTTTTGTCGAGCGGGCGGACTTGATCGAGGATCGCCTCTATTTCCGCAGTGAGGATCGATACCGGTGTCCGGAGCTCATGGGCGATTTCGGCCAACCAAGATCTCTGAAGGTTGTCGTGCTTTTCGAGCGCTTCGAGCAGGCCGTTAAAATCACGGCAGAGCTGCCCCAGCTCATCTTGGGATTCAACCTTTAGGAGGACTTTGGTCCTTCCTTCTGCCAGTCCACGTGCCGCTTTGCTCAGGGCCTTCACGGGCCGGGTCACAAGTCGAGCAATCAGGAATGCCGGCAGCAAGGCGAGCAAGACGCTACCCAGGATGATCACCTTCAGGGCCGTCGAGAAACGCTCCTGAAATCTGAGGTCATATTTCGACACCGGATCGGTGGAATAGGCGACAAATCCGACCCGCTGACCCTGACTTATGATCGGCTGCTTGCGAATTTTTGTATTGCGCAGTGCGCCAATCAGCACGGTTTCGTTCGCGTCCATGAGAACGAACCGCAGCGGTAGGGGGGCCGGCACGTCCGAAGGAAAGCTTCCTTCCTGAAATTCAGCAAACAAGGCAGACAGCGCTTTGCTGTCTGCGTCATTCGCGGTTCCCAACTTATGACCAGTGGCCGCCATGGCCAGTTCGGCCCAATGACGTGGCGAATTTTGTATCTCTGCCCAGCCGCCGGTTGCCGCGTATTCTCCGGCCAGCCGTTCCGCCATATTGGCCGCCCGCTGGTCGTTGAAGTTGGACATATACTCAGAGAAACCCCGATCGAAGGCCCAGTTGACCATTAGGAAGCAGGCCGCCACCACGACGAGTGTTTGGACGATCAGCCAGAAGAAGACCTTTTTTGCGATCGAAAATCGCCAGGGCCGAGCCGTATTGGCAACAACGCTAGGCTGCCCCAAAGGCGTGCGTTCGTCCGCCGGGTACCGGCTGGGGTCGACTATCTGACCTGTGCGATTGTGGTGAAAGTTCACTTACGCGAACCGATCCTCTCTTCAATCGAAGGCGCTCCAGCGACCCTTCGTTAGAAAGCACTATTCTTATCCAAGCTGAATATGCACAAAATTCGCACGATGATGCTGCGCTAGGCTGATCGGACGATTTACCATCCTTTCTGCCGAGGCGAGAGGGGATGGCGTCACAGGGCGGCTGCACACTACTTCCTCAATCCAAGTCTAATTGAGGAAGGGGCTCGTCTGTCGGGATAATCAGATGGGCCGCGTGGAATAAAAGAGCGACGCCGGCGCAGCCGGATGGGGAGACAACCATGGCAAAGATTTCACGTCGAACTCTGGTCGCAACTGCGGCAGCAGCGCCGTTGGCGGCTTTTCTATCGTCCAAGTCGGCAAAGGCGGCTCCGCCGAAGCCGCCCAACATCGTCTTCTTCCTTGCAGATGACCTCGGCTACGCTGACGTTGCCTGTTACGGGCGCCCCGATATTTCGACGCCGAATATCGATCGGATCGCCAAGAATGGCGTCAAGTTCTTGCAAGGGTACGCCAATTCCGCCGTTTGCTCCGCCAGCCGAACCGCGCTGATCACCGGACGCTACCAGTATAGACTGCGGGTTGGTCTGGAAGAGCCTATTGGGAATGGCCGCGATATCGGCATGCCGCCGGAACAGCCGACGCTTCCCTCTCTGTTGAAAGCGGCCGGCTACGGCACGACCCTGCTTGGAAAGTGGCACCTCGGCAGCTTGCCGAAGTTCAGCCCACTGATGAGCGGTTATGACCATTTTTGGGGCTTCCGCGGCGGAGCCCTGGACTACTACAGCCACTCTGCCGCAGGTCCGGAAGGCGCAGACCTGTGGGATGGCGATACTCCCATCCAGGAAACCGGTTACATGACCGACCTGATCGGGGATCGGGCGGTAACGGCGGTCAACGATTACGCAAAAACTGGCAAACCGTTCCTGATTGATGTTCATTTCAATGCGCCTCATTGGCCATGGGAAGCGCCCGGCGATCAGGCCGAATCCGAGCGTCTGAAGAACGGCAACCTTGGTGCGCATGACGCTGGCACCCAGGCCACCTACCGCAAGATGATCGAACGTATGGATTTTCAAGTCGGCCGGGTGCTGCAAGCGCTGGAAAAGAAGGGCCTGTCGGACAATACGATTGTCGTCTTCACCAGCGATAACGGCGGCGAGCGGTTCTCAGACACCTGGCCCTTTACGGGGCGTAAGACAGAACTGCTCGAGGGCGGTTTGCGGGTTCCTTCGATTGTGAGTTGGCCAGCCCGCTTGCCGCGCGGAAAAGTCTCGAACCAGGTCATGATCCACATGGATTGGGTCGCGACACTGTTGTCCGCAGCCGGGGTTTCTGCTGATCCAAGATCGCCGCTCGATGGTGTGGACCTGCTACCGAACCTGACGGGAAAAACGCCCGATTTCCCCAGAAAGCTTTACTGGCGGTTCAAGTCGAACGCTCAGCGCGCGCACCGCGATGGCGATTGGAAGATTCTCAAAATTCGCGACAACGCCTTTCTTTTTAACGTCGCGGACGACCCTATGGAACGGGCGAACATGCGTGCTCGACAACCGGCAATCTTTGATCGGCTCGCCGCAGAGTGGAACCAATGGAACACGACCATACTGCCGGAGTTGATGGAGACTAAATCCGACAACTTCACCGGCGCTGAACTCGCAGACCACATTGGCGCGGGACGAGCCGGCAATGAGCCGGATCTGGATCCCGCTTGGCCGGCACCAGCGCGTCAAGGCCCTCCCGGTGGCGGCGGTCGGCCTGGACCGGGCGGTGGTCCTCGGCCAGCCGGCCCGGGTGGCCCGGGTGGCCCGGGTGGCCCGGGTGGCCCGGGTGGCCCAGGGCGTCCCCCCGCCTGATCTGACGCGCAGTTTTCAATTGCCCCTAACTTGACGCGACAAAAAAATGGCCGGACCGGCGCTTCGAGCGACCGGTCCGGCCTAGTCAGTCACGTTCTGAGTTTACGTGACGTCAGGAGGGATGGGCTCCTAAATTTCGAATAGGTTGCCGACTCAAAATCGGTCGCCCAAACGGGTTCATTTCGTCGTTCGAGGTAACTCCGACGGGGTGGGCTGGCCACTGGCCGTCGGCACTCCGCCTTCATTGTTATTCTCGGCACAGATGTATTCTTGGAAGGGTGCGCTCCGCTCGAACAGGTAGGTCACCGTGAACGGGGCCGTAAACATCCCTGGGTCGTCAAACGTTGCCTTATCTTCGAGATGATCGCCGACCATCCGCAGTCGCTGAACGACATGCATTTGGTGGCTCATCGGCATGCCCTCAGTGAGGAGGTTCACGTCGTTGAACCCCAGGGTGTCGATGACCAGTGTTTCCCCCTCCCAATGCCCCACGGAGTGGCCCAGCCAAGTCTTACCCGGATCGGCAGGATGGTCCTTGCCCATATAGACGAACCTTGCGGTCCGATTTTCCTCGTAGAGGAAGGTGACCTGGTTTGCCTCTAGAAGGATTTCGATGCCGTAGGCCGGTCCGCCGGGAACCCCAGTGCCGGGCACGGCCGAAGGTAAACAGAGGTTATTGGGCGTACGTTGTTGTTCGCCGGCAGCCTCGGCCGCTCTGTATTTGTTCCGGAAGGCAGCGCCCTCCGGCTTGAGCAGCGGAGCGGCGATGCCCGAGAACGTATCGACGGGCGGACCTCGACCATCAGGGACGCCCGGGCCGCCTGGGCGGCCCCCGCCTTGAGGTGGACCGGCGCCAGGCGGACCGGCACCGGGGCCTCTTTGGGTGACCACGCCTCGCCAGTAGCCGTTCAATGCCAGTTGGCTTTTCGATACGGGCTCTGCCGTGGCTGCCGTCGACAAGCCACCTGTGGCGATGGCGATCGAAATCAGGATCGCCTTCGTCGAAATGGACGTTTTACCTAGCGCGATCATTTCGAGGCTCCCGTCTTGAGAGCAGTCAGGTCGCGGTGTTTTTCGCCGCAAACCCAATCTGTTTTGACCTGTATGTCATTCCGCCGCTCGAACACCCGAACGGCTGTCCAGGCACGAGAAAATACCGCGGGGTCTTCAATCGTGATGCGGTCTTCTAGCCGCGCGCCCCCATCGAGCGTGCGAATACGCTCCACCAAATGGAGTTGGTCGCTGGCAGGCAGTCCAGTCGCGTCGAGATAGATTCGATCAGATTTGAAATTGGTAGAATCGATCACCAGGGTATCGCCCTGCCATTTGGCGATGCCCTCGCCCATGTACGACGGATCCCAGACGTCCGTATCGGCATGCTTGTCTGCGAGGCGGACCATCCGAAAGGCGCGATTGGACTCATGGAAGAAGGTGAACTGATCCGGTGTGGAGATGATCTGCATGGGATAGGGGCTCGTCATCGCCCTTGGCATGCCTTCCGGGAGACACAGGTGCACCGCGTCGTCTGTAATCTTGCCGTTCTTGAGACCGGAAACGTTGCCTTGGTAAAGCGCCTTGCCGCTGGTCGTGAACGGGAGCGGTTTTCCATCCGCAGGAACAAGCGCCATACTTTGGCTGGTTGTCACCCATACGCCGGAAAATGCAGCCGGATCTGCGACCCCAGGCTTCACGGGAGACGTCTGGGCGAATGCCGACCCTGCTGTGGTCAAAAGGATCGCGACGCAGAGCGTCAGGGACCGGCCCCGCACTTGCGGCTTCGAAAGGCTGGAAATTGGGTTCATCGATAGGTCTTGCCGTCGACGGTCAATACGCTGGCAATGCTCCCACCCTGAGCACCGTCGCGCAGGGGAAACATCGTGACGGTCACCTTGTCGCCAGCCTTAAGGACTGCGCGCGACCAGCCACGGCCACGCTGCACTTGCGGGCTCTGGCCTTCAAGATTCCAGGTGACGACTTCGCCCTTGTCGTTGGGAGCGACGAGGATCAGCCAGGTATGGGGATTTGTCCACTGCCAATCTTTGACGGTACCGGTGAGAGTCACCTGTTTCGTCCGGTCGAACATAGCACCGGAATGATGCGCCAGCGCTGGGCCGCCAGCCAGAAGCGTGCAAACCGCTGTGATCGACGCCAAAATCTTGGTGTTCATCTCGCTCCTCCCGATCGGCCCTTGTGTTGAGACCGTGACGCCCAAATCGCATCGTAATCGCGCAAGAAATAGGGAACCGCTGTGACGGGTTGAATTAACGTGGCACGGTCTTTCGGGCCTCCGCGAATTGGCCGTTTTCAGTCCCTGCCAGAAATAGCGCGGGCTCAGGCGCATGCGGGGCTTATGGGCGGTCGTGTGCTTTACGGTTCTCAGAGAGCAGAAAGACGCAAAGCATGGAGATCAGGCACATACCGGCCATGTAAAGGCCGATGGGAAGTGTTGAGTTGAATTTTGCCAGAAGCCAGGTCGCCACAATCGGTGCCAAGCCGCCGCCGACGATGGTGCCAAGCGAATAGCCAAGGGAAGCGCCCGTATAACGCACCTCTGGGGGAAAGAGTTCGGCAAAGAAGGCGGCTTGGGGGCCGTACATAATACCCAGGAAGCCGAGGCCGACGGCGATATCCAAAGTCAGGGCCAAGGGCGTTGCGAGGTGGGCGATGGGGAAGAACACAAGCGACCAAAGGCCTAGAAGCAGTGCACCGGCCATGTAGACAGGGCGTCGACCAACCTTGTCTGAAAGGGCCGCCGCCGCCAGAAGGCAGGGTGCCATCGCCAGGCTGCCTAATAGCACCGCCATGAGCATAACGCTTTGGGGTAAGCCCAAGGTCTTGACGCCATAGCTGATGATATAGGTGACCAGGATGTAGAAATTCCCGTTGATGGCGATGAAGGCCCCGGCGGCAAGCAGGATCTCGCGGGGGTGTGACGTGAGCACCTGGAAGATCGGCAGCACGGCCCGCGCGCCTCCTTCCGCCGTGAGCGCTTTATGCGAGCCCCGCTGCTTGGCCGTTTCTGGCGCAGGGGTCGGCAAGTCGATGGCCTTGAAAACCGGTGTCTCTTCAAGACCCAGTTGGACGTACATACCCAGGGCGACAAGTGCGAAGCTCAGGATAAACGGAATCCTCCAGCCCCAGGCTTGAAAGGCTTGGTCGGAAAGGGCCGCATTCAAAATCAGAAACACGAGGTTGGCGAGAACAACGCCGGCCGGAACGCCTATCTGGGCGAAGCTGCCATAGAAGCCGCGTCGACCTTCCGGGGCGCTCTCGGTTGCGAGGAGTACGGCGCCACCCCATTGGCCGCCAACAGCCAGACCCTGCAGGAATCGAAGGATGACCAGGCACAGTGGGGCGATGGCACCCATTTGGGCATAGGTCGGCAAAAACCCGATCAGTGTGGTGGCGCATCCCATCATCATCAGCGCCGCAACCAGGCTGGTCTTGCGGCCCAACTTGTCGCCGAAGTGGCCAAAAATCACCCCGCCGATGGGGCGGGCAATAAAGCCCACAGCGAAGGTGCTGAACGCCGCGATTTGCGCCACGAAGGGTGGCAAATCCTTGGAGAAGAATAGGGTCGGGAAAACCAATGCGGCTGCCGTCCCATAAACGAAAAAGTCGTACCACTCGATACTCGCACCGGCCATCGCCGTAATGGCGGTCTTCAGAACCGTAGTATCCGCTTTTCTTGAGCGTTCCGACTTACTCACCGTTCGCCGTCCTTCCTAAATCCATTGCGTCAGGCGTAGCGGCACAAAAGCTTCAAAGCCATGTTTTCTTAGCCTTGGATATTTGAATTTCGTAACCCGGCCGCAAATAGGCCGGCAAGCGGCTTTGGGCCTAGGAGCGACACCATCAGGCCGAAGCGATCTTGAGCGACCTTATAGTGATTGCGAGGCTCGACTTGGCTTCAGGCTGCAGTCAAAGTGGGTACCCCTGATTTGAACAACGTTGAGGAGAAGGCCGTGAAACTTGGTAGGCGCATCTTGCTGATTGGCCTTCTGGCCTTACCGCTTTCGAGCGCATTTGCGCAGGCCCCGGTGCCCGTCGCCGCGCCGCTGGCCTTCAAGGTGGAATGGGTGCGTCCCGCCAGCCAAGACGATACCAAGGTGCGCTACATGCCCGTGCAGGCGAATGTCGCTGACCCGAACGTGATCATGACGTTCTACGGAAAGGCAGCGAAGCAAATCCTCACGACGAGCGCTCCAGGCAATCCGGCGGCACCCTATGGCGTATGGGCAGGAACCGCTGAGGGCCCCTTCGCAGTGACGTTCAAACAAAAGAACGG
>Ga0209296_1002387_pt1 | contig 13559 bp, 17 predicted proteins | sample S_130206_EF_Meta_FD_187319 | JGI IMG/M metagenome (GOLD analysis project Ga0209296, IMG submission 187319) | Freshwater microbial communities from Lake Simoncouche, Canada to study carbon cycling - S_130206_EF_MetaG (SPAdes) (version 2) | ecosystem: Environmental > Aquatic > Freshwater > Lake ...
AAGAACTTCTGGAGCCATCCTGAAGATGCCACCAAAGATTGAACCTAATAGTCCACCAGAAAGAATATCAAGCATTAGTCGCCCCTTTTACAATGTTTATCATCATCGTGAGATAGTTTTACACCCGCCAATAACCCAATAAATCCACCAATAATGGTCTGAAATGCAGGGCTAATCAGCTTGAAGATTTCGGCATTATCAACTTCTTTAGCCCATAAACCGAGTACAAAAGCACCAACCATTGCCAGTACAGACAAACAGAGTGTTGCAGACACCATTAAAGTTACAGCAAATGTAAGTTTTCCCTTTGTATCTTCCATTTGAAACTCCTAAACATAAATATCTAATTTGCGGTTAGTGAATATCTCCATGCGAAGTCGCTCTTGAACTACTTTTTTAGTGTAAATCTCAAACTCTAAGTCTTGTAATTGACTCTGTTTCTGCTTGGCTAACTCATTTACCTTGTTCATTTCATGCTGTTTCTCTAACTTAACTTGAGCAAGGTCATGTCTATCTGGATAACCAGAGGGCTGAACAGTAGGGAACAATTTGATTGTGTCTATCATTTCTTCTCCCTCTCAAGTGCTGTCTTGTATCCTTGAATAACCTTATGTCTTAACTCTGCACCATCAGCCGCACCAGCCCATTCACTCAGATTATTCCAAATTACTACAAAGTCGGAACTTTTGCATAATTTCTGATGATTTGTAAGCCATATAGACATTTGCTGATGACGTTCACTAGGGTTGTGTATTGTGTAAGCTATTGCATAAAACTCTCTTACGCTACAGAGGTCTTGTCCTGTAGATTGAAGCGATAAAGTTAAAACAAGTGCTACTAGCCATTTCACGGATACGCCCAAAGAATGATGTAACTACAAAAGACAACAAAGCAAGTGATACAGACTGCCGCAACAAATGCTTCGGCAAAGTCTCTCATTTAATCGCCTGACAAAAGTTTGTTAGTCCCACGAATTTCCATCTTGAATGGCGGTTGTGGGTTTGTTAACAAGCCTTCACGAAAAGCGGCACGAGTCTTTGGCCCTTGTGTCTTTCCACTTAGATCAGGTCTTGCCACCCGCAATGAATTTTCCATTTGTTCAGCAAGGTCTAACATTCTCTCCCTGTTGGCAATGGCTTGCTGTTGTGCATCTCTAGTCTTTGCACGAGCCGCAATTTGTTCAAAAGCAACAGCTTTGTCCCTAGCTTTTGTAATTGCATCTTGCACCCACTCTCGGTCTTGGATTCGTGTTGCAATAGTCTTGTCTGACAATGATTTCATGCCTGGAACTACTTCAGCCAAATCAATACGGGTTTTGTCAAACGCAACCTTTTCAGCGGCAGTAAAATCAAATGTGCGACCTAAAGCGGCTTTATCTGTTGCAGACTGTAAAGATGTTCCAAAGTCTTGGAATGTAGATGGCGTAGCACCACGAACACCAGTAGAAACCTCTGGAACACCTGTTAATGGGTTTATTTGAAGTTCCACAGCACCACGAGTTGTTTGACGAGAAGCCGCCTCTGCTGCCGCTTGTTGTGTCTCTGCTTGTTGACCAAGAGTGCGAGACATTCCTGCTCTGCGAACATCTTCTGCCCGTAAACCAGAAATAGTACCTTGTCCACTAGGTGCGGTGAGTTGTGGTGGCGCAGGTGCAAAGCCAGGTGTTTCAACACGAGGGCCATACTGGTTTGGCTGAATAACAAAATTAGGTTGATATGGGCCTTGACCAGGCATCAAAACCTCTACAGGAGCTTGATAAGGGACAATTGCTTGACTCTGAGGAATAGGTTGAGCCGCTGTTGCTATTTGGCTAACAGGGATACGGGCATCACGCAAAGTTAATCCCGCTTGATATTTAGGAGATGACATGATGTTAGACGCAAGCATACCCGCACCTTCGCCCGCAAGTACACCCGCAGCAGTACCAAGAACAGAGCCAGTTACACCGCCTAGTTGATAGCCAAGAGTAGCACCTGCTGTGCCACCAATACCAGATCGAGTAATTCGAGGCGCACTTAAAATAGACTCTGTTGCTTTAGTAGTAAATGCGTCAGGAAAGTTGCCAGCAATTTTACCAAGAGCCGCAATATCACCAGTCATCGCATTATCTTTGGAGGTAATACGACTTAGTTTATTAACATCAATCATGCCTGTATTGAAGTCAGTTGCACCTTCATAAGCATAAGTCTTAGCCATCTTTTGACGGGCTTGTCTAAAATCAGATAACAATTTAGGATTGAAAATGTTAGATTCAATCATTGTTTCCAAAGAATTAGCAATTGCCAATCGTGTGTCGGCAAGATCAAGAGCCTGCAAATCAGCACTTTTATTATTGTATGTTTTCTTTGCCTCTTGACGAAGTGTTTGAACATTTTTAAGAATTTGAGCGCCATCTAATCCAGCACTTGTTTTGCTTATTGCGTCATCAATAATTGCGTTTATTGATTTTGCTTTTTGATTAGCACCAATTACCGCCTGATCTGGCCTTAAATTATTAAGAGAAGAGATTAAATTATCATCAGCCACCATCGTTGGCAGTTTTTTTACTTGACTGTATGGCTCTGCAACACGCATTCTTGCTTCATTAAATGGTGCTTTGCTATCAAATTGTGTAGTTTCTGGCAAACCCAACTCATTTATCGCAATTTTGCGTATTTGATTTTTGTTTGCATTAGCAATAGCATCAGTACCACGTTGACCCGCAATGGCAGATAAGGTTTTAGGGACTAATGTTGGTTGAATTTGCTCTGGACTTAAAGCAATACCAAGACGTTGAGCCTCTATAGCGGCATCAATTTGAGGCCCACGAGCGTAGTCTTCTAAAGACATTCTTTCACGTTTGGCTTGCATCATTGGCTCAAAAGGCATCTTTGCACCAATAACAGCCTTTTCTATTGCGGGTACGGCTAACTCTTGTATTGTTCTAGCGGCAGGTTTAGCAACAGCGGGGGCGGCTAAACTCAATGTTCCCATATAGTTTTCTACATCAGATACTGGAAGACCTGTTTTTTCAGCAATGAACTTAGCACCTTTTTGGAAGTTTTCTCCAATAAAGTCCATTAGTTGACGACCAGCCTCACCCTGATATTCTGGAGTCTCAGTAACGCCCGCCATCTTTCCAAATGGCTTATCAATAGCAGATACCAATCTTTGTGTAGCGGCTTGTGCTTCTTCAGGAGAACGTCCTAAACGTGCCAAAGGATATCCAACCATTTGTGCCGCAGCAGGTAATACTCCACCAACTGTTACGTCAGCAAGAGAAGCAGTAGATCGACCAAGAGATATTGCAGATTGAAGCAATTTAGCCAAACCACCTTCAGTTTTTGGTTTGGCAATAACCTGCTCTTCTGCTTCTATTTGAAAACCACTAGGAAGAGACATTCCTTGTGTTGGTTGCTCTTCTAATACAAAACCTTGTGGAAGTGCCATTTTTATTACCTCGCAGATGTCCAGTTAATACCACCATCAATACTCATAATGCGTTCTTTCGTAGTTGGGTTTGTGGCATATATAGGCTTTTGAGAAGCTGTTGGCACTGAAGATTGTGTCGGTATTTGACTTGCGGCACTGCCAGCAACACGAGGTCTTTGCGGCAAAGTTATTTGTGGCTTAAATGGAAATTTAATGCCCCTTGCTTCTGACTCAGTTACATCAGTGTTGTAACGATCAACACGATTTGTAACAGTTTCATACATACGATCAAGAATTTGATCTAATGCGGCAGGGTCTGTTCCTAAATTACCCAATGCTTCACTCAACACACGCTGTTGTTCTTGAGAAGGTTGAGAATCCAATTTCTTAAGGTTATCAAGAATTCCCTCAAATAATCTAGTCCGAAGAACTGTAGCATCAGTTACACCTTGTGTGCTAATACCTAATCCAAGTCGATTATTTAAAAAGCTAGCCGCAGCAAGCATAGGTTCGCCACCTTTGCCCATAAAGGTGCTTGCCGTTGGTATAAGTTTCTTTGCGGCTTCAATATTTTTAAGTGCATCAGGCGCATTACGAAGACCTGCACGTTCTTTGGAAACATCTTGTATAAATTGTTTTTGTGCTTCAACACTGGCAGGGACATAAGCATTTACATTTGTCTGAGCCGCTCCTGCAGAAGCTCTACTTAAACCACGAGATTCTAATAAAGTATCAATTACTTTTGCCTCTGGTTTAGTTAATTGAGAAAATGGTTTGCCAAATTCGCCTAAAGATGCTATCTCAGCGGCAGGGCCATAATTGATTTTTTGATCTGCTTTCTCTTTGCTTGTTAATCGTTGAAGTTCTGTAAAACGAGTTGTCAACAAATTCATTGCACGATCACGCTCTGGTGATGATGGTTGATCTTTAAGTTGGTCAAGTGTATCTTGTATAGTAGAAAGTTCATTGGCAATCTGAATATCCTTATCAACTCCTTGAATACGCTCACGAGCAGCCTGTGCCAAAGATGCTGTACCTGCCGCCAAACGCTGTTGTGTTTGAGCCATCTGACCTTGTGCGTTTCGATAGTAATCCGCAAGAGCCATAGCACCTTGTTGGTCACCCGCTTGTGCCAACATCTGAGCACCTTTCAAGATAGACTCAGGATTGGTTTGGTCTATCTGTTGGGCAATGGTATTCCTAGTGCTGATTAGCTTTAACTGAGGGTCTTCTACTCCAAAAGCACCACCGATAGCACCACCAAGACCCTTAGCACCCGCATAGGTCAATGCCGCACCACGAGCCGCAGGGTCTAGTTGAGCAAGGGTAATACCTTCATTTAAAGCACCAACACGCTGTTGCTCACCATACGTTTGCGGATTCATTCCGAACAGACCCGCTACAATATTTTCTGCCATGATAAATCCTTAGAAGTAAAGCGAACCGAAGTATTCGCCTGTCGATGGGTCTACGCCAGTTCCATATTGACCATAACTGAAGCCACTTGTTGCGGGTTGACTACCAAATAATCCACCCAATGCTTGACCAAATGCGTTAGAACCACCTAAACCAGACAACAAACTAGCATAAGGATTGTTCGTAGCGGCTTGACCTGTTGCCAAACGAGTGCTTAATTCAGCACCTGATAAGCCTAGTTTGCCTACATTTGTTCCTGCTGTAGCCGCTTGTTGACCAAGAGATGCACCCATTTGAAGTGGTTGTTGAGCTAATTGCTCTAAATTCTGTACTTGTCCCAAAGCAGTTGTGTAAGGGGCATAGGCTTGTTGCTGACCCGCATAGTATTGACCCATAGTTTGTGCGCCAGTACCAAGCAATCCTGCACCAAAGGCAACCTGTTGTTGACCCGCTTGTTGAGCATTAGCCGCCAATTGAGCCTCTTGTTGCGCTCTAGCATTAAACAAAGCCTGTAGTTCAGGGGTTGTAGCACCCAAAGCACCACCTTGAGCAACCGCTAAACCGCCACGGCCTTGTTGTTGAAGTCTGTTTTGCAGATTAGCAAGTTCTAACTCACGACCAGGCTGTAGCAAGGCCATTTGTGAGGAAAGATAGTTCTTAGCAACATCTTCTGGAGATTGAGCAATGTATTTATTACCCAAACCAAATAGATTTTGTGCGCCTGTTTGTAAAGGAGCAAATTGACCTTGAGCTTGTTCAATCTGTTGAAGACCTAAATTAGCTTGATTAACTAACTTATCTTGAGCGTATTTAGCTTCAGGACTTAATGTATATCCTGCGCTTGTCAATTGACCAGTTAAAGGATCAACTTGGAACTGAGAAGTACCAAATCGAGTAGTCATGCCAACAGGTCTAAATGCAGCAGATTGTTTAGCAAGAGTAGTCTCTCTGTCAATCATTGCTTGCGCTCTTTGAGCCGCTTCTTTGGATGTTTGTTGTTGCAGTAAACCACCAGCAGTTGTTAAACCACTTGTAAGTAAATTACCAACATTGGTTTTTGTTCCGCCTACCAAATTATTAACAACCGCACTACCAGCACCGCCTAATAAAGAATTAACTACGCTTGAACCTGCACCTTTAAGCAATGTAGAAGCCGCACCGCCAAGATTTGTTGCAGCGCCACCCAATGTTGTTGCCGCCCCACCGCCACCTAACAAAGATGTAGCCGCAGCGCCTCCCACTAAATTAGCCGCAGTTGTTGCTGGTCCTGCCGTAAGCAAACTTCCAGTCAAAGTACCTGCTGCCAAACCACCTAATTGTTCAGCAAGTGTCAAAGCACCCAAAGTACCACCAGCACCACCAAGAGACATATCGAGTTGCGTTAACTCAGATAAGGTCAATCCAGTATTGCCGATAGTCCCTGCCGCACCAACATTGGCTAAAGAGCCACCAAGGTAATCTGCACCTGCTCCCGCACCTGCATTTAAAGCCTCAAATGCTGATCCTGCGCCAGTACCACCACCAAATAGACTTTCAAAACCACCACCTAGTCCACCAAACAAAGCCGCACCACCAAGAGCAAACTTTAGGAAGTCTTTATTAGCATTAACTTCTTGTTGAGCACCAGTACGCTGAAGAGTTCCATCAGGGTTATATTGGTTATATCCACCGCCAACTTTATTTTCACCAACTTTATAGGTATAGACATTCTCAATGCCACCAATCTGCTGATCTTCACCAGAACCGATAACTTGATAGTTAGGTTGAACAATTGTGTCACCAAGGGTTACTGATTGTCCTTGAGGGACAGTAGCCGCCACACGAGCCGCAACCTCTCCCTCTGATACTCCAACAGCACTAGCCATTTGAGCAGGAGATACGCCATATTGCTCCATAGCCGCAACAATTTCGGCATCGCTTATGCCAGGATTTGCGTTAAGAAACCCTAAAATTTGTTCGCTTGTTACAGCCATGATATTTTCCTTTATGCGTTACGAGCCGCTTCAGCCGCAGCCTGTGCCGCCTGATAAGCCGCAACGCACTCTGTTGTCCAGACTGTATTGCAGATAGCAACAACATTGGCGGGAACGCCTGTCAGGTCTTGTGCGGGGGTAAGGCTTGAACGATGAAACTTCTTGCTGATTTCAACATTATCTTCAAGAATTTTTGTTGCTTCACGATACAAGATTGTGCCGTTTTCTTCAACAGTAATTTGGTCAACAGTTGTGGTTTTAGTAAGTGACATGATTTTCCTTTAAAGTTAGTGTCTGACTAAGTAATCCAACTTAGTTATGAGGCTGGATAAAATATAATTCCATACATATTTATTAGTCCCGATGTTGCAAGAGTATCTGTGCCTGAACTAGTACCTCCGTAATAAAGTAAATTCAGCTTAGTACCGCCTCCATCAATGTATGTGGCAATCATAGTTCTACCAGTAGCCATTCCTCTAGAAGTTTCATAAATAGGATTTATATAAGATGTTGAACCAGAAGCAGTAAATGGCAATCCACCTATTAGTAAATTCCCAGTGCCGCCAGTTTGTGTACCTGTACCTAAAGAGAAATAAACAAATACAGTTTTTCCAATTTTTACATAAGTAGCAACTCTAACGTTGTAAGTTACTGTTGGGTTACTTCCTGTTCCTTCCACAGTAGGTGTCCAAGTACCTTCCTCATAGTCATCTAGCGTATTAGCGTCTGTAGATGCTACTTGTGTTGCAGGGAATGTGATGCCGCCACCATTTGTAAACTTAATAAGACTAGAACTATTACCTCCTTGAATATCAAGAATTACAGTTGGGTCATTTGAGCCAACAAGGGGCTTAATCCTTGCTACATTTGTACTTACAACAGTACCTTGAACGTCAAGTTTGTTACTAGGCGAACTTGTACCAATACCGAAGTTACCGCTAGTGTCTATTCTGGCTCGTTCTGAACCATTGATTTCAAAAGTACAAGGGCCATTTTCGCTGTTTTGCAAAACTAGAGTAGTGCCTTCCATTTGAATTCCACCACCATCAGCATCAGCAGAACCAGTAGAAGAATTTTGTAAGCGAATACGACTTGCGCCACTACTTGACGTAACTTGAAAATTCCAAGAACCAGTAGGAGTAACTCCCAATCCTAGACGGCCTGAGGAGTCAATCCTCATAGCCTCCGCACCACCTTCACTAAAAGCAATGGTGTCAGCCGCAGGGAAGAATATGCCTGTATTCGTATCTCCAGTTGTAGTGATAGCGGGAAGTGCCGCAGTTCCAGCAGAGAATGTTGCGACACCCGTTACTCCAAGAGTTGTAGATGCTGTAAGTGAAGTAAATGCGCCTGTGTTTGCTGTAGTAGCACCCACAGTTCCATTGATATTTATACTTGCTGTGCCTGTTAAGTTTGTTACCACACCACTTGCAGGAGTTCCCAAGACAGGAGCAACAAGAGTTAATGATGTGCCGTTAGTTGTAGCACCAGTAATGCCACCAAATGCACCTGCATTGTTGTATTGAACTTGAGTGGTAGAGCCGCCTGGTGAACCGCCACTAGCAGATGCCGCAATGGTTTGATTAGGCCATGTGCCAGTAACAGTTACGTTTGTACCCGCAACAATGCTAGGAGTTGCTGTTCCTGTTCCACCATTAGCAACAGGAAGTGTTCCTGTTACGCCAGTAGTCAATGGCAAACCAGTTGCATTAGTCAATGTTGCACTTGTTGGCGTACCTAAAATAGGAGTCACCAAAGTAGGTGATGTAGCAAATACTGCTGATCCTGTTCCTGTTTCATCAGTCAAAGCACCCAAAAGGTTGGCAGAACTAAATGAACCAAGAGAGGTTGCATTACCAGTAGAGGTAATAGCACCCGTTAAGTTGGCATTTGTAGTGACGTTACCCGCTGTCAAACCAGAGGCAGTACCCGTAATATTTGTTCCAACCAATGCGCTTGGAGTACCCAAAGCAGGTGTCACCAATGTTGGGCTTGTTGCAAAAACTAACGAACCTGTGCCAGTTTCATCTGTTACAGCAGAGATTAGATTGGCACTTGATGGAGTCGCTAGAAAGGTTGCTACGCCTGTTCCAAGACCTGAAACGCCTGTGCTGATAGGCAGACCAGTAGCATTGGTTAAAGTGCCACTAGCGGGTGTTCCTAGAACTGGAGTGACTAGAGTTGGGCTTGTGGCAAATACCAATGCGCCAGAACCAGTTTCATCAGTAATCGCAGAAGCTAAATTGGCACTAGAGGGTGTTGCCAAAAGAGTTGCAACGCCAGTACCCAAACCACTTACGCCAGTTGAGATCGGAAGACCTGTAAGGTTAGTTGCCGTACCAGAAGCGGGAGTTCCCAATGCGGGAGTCACCAATGTTGGCGAGTTTGACAACACTACTGAACCAGTACCAGTAGATGAAGTTACACCAGTACCACCATTAGCTACTGCAAGAGTTCCTGTGATGTCAGCAGTAGAAAGACTTACTGCATCCCATGAAGCATTAGTTCCATCGCTTTGCAGATATTTGTTAGCGGCAGATGTTTGGCTAGGCAATAGGTTATTTAACGCACCTGCGGCTGTAGAAGCACCAGTACCGCCATCAGCAACAGCTAGATCGGTGATGCCAGTAATCGTACCGCCAGTAATTGCGGCAGCAGAGTTATCTGTCTTTGTTGCAACAGCAGTGGCAATATTGTTGAACTCAGTATCAATCTCAGTACCTTTGACAATCTTTAAAGGATTGCCTGGACTTAAATTATCTTTGGTTGCAAAGTTTGTGGTCTTAGTGTAATTACTCATGGTTTACCTCTTAGCCTAATTTGCCATCTTTGGCTTGAATTTCAATCTTTTGAATAGAAAACGAAACATTGTTAATTGTAGTTTCATATCCAGTTTGGACAATCTTTCCCGCACCTGAAGCATTTGCTCTTAATGTTTTAATTGGTACACCACTTGTGTATTCTGCAATTCCATACTCAGCAGTTCCATATTCGTAACTGGTTTGACTAGGAATATAAATATTCTGCGCCTGATAAGCACCAGAATAGTCAAAGCCCCACTTGATTGATAAATACTGGTTTGATCCACCAATCACAATGGCTGAAATCGTTTTTAAAACAGAAATTTGATTAGGATTTCCTAAGTCAGCATTGTTTGTGTAGTACGCAAATCGATACGTTAAAGTATCGTCTAAATAGCCACTGTATTTACCAATATAGCCATTTTTACCAATGTACAAGTCACCATTACGCAAAGAACGCAAGGATGTTGGCGCAATAGAATCCCACTTGGTTACACGGGAAGCACCATCTTGCAAAGATTGCTTAGTATCAAAGCAATAAACTTGAAAAGTAGCGGGTAAAACAAGCAAATAAAAGGCTTCTTTTTCTGAGTAAACAGACTTCAAATTAGCCAATGTTTCGCTTGCCAAAGATGAATTTAGGTCAAAACGCACATTCTTAGACAAGTCTCTCAGGGGGGCAGACTTCTCTTGAATAGTCCTCATCAGTGAGCGAACACCTGAATCTGACAAGAAAATCACATCAGAGCCAACGCTTTGAATTGTATCTCTTGCTATACAACCAATAGAACCCACTGTGTCGCTTAGAACGATAGTTGCGGGTGTAGAAGCACCAGAGTAGACAAGAATCTGTCGTTTACCAAAGATAAACAAGAAGTCATTGTGCGCTGCCAAGCCCATAACTTCGTCAGCACCATTAGGCCATACACGAGAAACATCTAATGAGCCTGAAGTACCACCACCCCATACATGACCCGCAATTAGGTCAGAGAAGCTAACTGTTACTTTATCTGTAGAAGTATTAGCCACCCAAAGGCGACCAAACGCTGATAAACAGATGTTTGCTTGTGGAACTGTAGCAACATAACCAGTTTTCTCAGAGACTCTGCGATAAGTAGATGTACTTATAGCGGGGTCATAAATCAATGGATCGTGACCACTTTGGAAGAAATATGCAATGCCATTTAAAGAAGCACATTGCCAATTAGAAGCAGTAATAGTGGGAGCAGTTCCGCCACCACCATAGGTCAACTCAGTCACCGCATTTGAGCTATTGAGTTTGAATATCTTGTTATTTCCTGCGAACAGAACTGTCAAAGTCCCATCAGTCTGGACTAATTCATGGATAACACCAACGTCATTAGCACCTAAATCGCCAGAAGATGAGTTAACCCTTGACCAACCTTTTCTAGCACCAATACGACCATACTGATCCAAGATGCAGTTAGTCGCAACCAAAGCAAAGCCAATACCCAAATCAAGTGGGGATTCTTCAGTATTCAGGCCATAAAAGCCTGGTGCTGAAAGACTGTAACTTTGTAAAGGTTTAGACATTACACGGGTTCAAAGTTGTTTTCTACATAGCGAGTGCCTTCAAGTGCAATGGCATCTGAGAGCATTCCCCTGAATAAAGCATAGGCTTCGGAAGAGGCAGTTCCCCCATCCTCGCCACGCTCAATCAAAGCCCTTGCATAAGCACTTTGAGCAACCAAATAATCTAAAACTTTCACAGATGTAGCATCTGATGAGAGTGTTGCTTGTGGTACAGCCAAATCAAACATGACTGTATAGACCCCATTAGGAATTGGAAATAACTCTACTTTAGTGTCTCCACTAGAGTCAACACCATCAAAAGTAAACTCAGAAGGTATGCCTGTTGATGGAGTGCCAAAGTTCAGTTTGCGGTTCATGTCCACAAAACTGATATTTTTTAAACCAATAAAACTTGTAGAGTTAATAGCATCATTAACTTGGAACTTTTGACCTGCACCCGTCATTGAATAAGCGTGTGTATTCGCAACAGTTGTGATAGTCACTGTAGTGCTCAGAACATTCCAATTAAAGGAATCTTCAATCTGACGCTTGGCATCATTGACAAACTTTCCAATCAAAGAAGAATAGGTTGTTTCACCAACAGTAGAGACTGTGCTTTCACGCAAGCGAACTAGCACATCGTTAACAAGTTCTAAGTAAGTCATGTTCTCTGTGACCCTTCAATTTCAAATGTTGCAAGTACAGACATTGTTGCTCCCGCTTCAGAAGTAGCAGTTATATAATCGCCTTCCTCCATCACAAAATATTGTGTGTCTGAAATAAGCGTTAATGTAGTTCTTGCTGATAAAACTTGTTCGCTAACAATTAAAGTTGATGTAGCAGCACTTGCGTCATACCAACTAAATGAAATGTGTTTGCTTGGAGCTGTGTTACAAACGTGAATTAAGACGCACCTTGCATAGTATCCAGTAGGCACTGTATACAGCGTAGTAGCTGTATTAGCAGTTAAATTCTTACTGATAGATACTGGTCTCATTTGTTCCTCTTAGAGATCGCTTTAGCCTTGGCTTTAGCGTCTTCCTTGGACGTTGCGCCCCAAGCTCTAAGAGAAAGTAAAAGTCGGGTAGGCTTTCCATCTTTCATCTCAGGGCCAGAATTGCCGCCCATTCGTGCTAGAAAGGATGCCCTACGAGGGTTATCTCCCGACTTGACTGGTGGTTTTAGATTCCCACCCGTTTCTGCATTATACGATGCTCTTCCTTTGGCATTCAAGCCCCCTGACGCAGATTTACCTTCTTTTCTTTGCCAAGCAGGAGATTTCATTTCTTCTTTGCGGTCTTAGCCGCAGCCTTAAATGCCGCCTCAGTAGGAGCACCTTTAGAGCCAACTTTACGCATCTTTTCCTTAGAACCCGCTTTGATGCGTTCTTGTTTGGCATTGATATTAGCGTAGAGACCTTGTTTCATTTCTTCTTCTTCATAGGCTTGCTCATACCCGCCTCTGATAAGGCAATGGCAATGGCTTGTTTCTTAGAAGTTACGGCAGGGCCTTTCTTAGAGCCAGAGTGCAACATACCCGCACCATACTCTTTCATAACCTTGCTAATCTTAGTTTGAGCTTTGGTCTTTTTCATATCAGTACAAAACCTTTGCTGTGATTGTTCCAGTCACATAGACTGTGCAATTGGCTCTTAGATACTTAGGCGCATTTGCCACAGTAACAATGCCATCACCAGTCAAGGCTGTGCCAATCGTTGAATATGTTACCCCGTCAAGACTTCCTTGCAAAGCAACAGTAGCACTTGTGATGCCTGAGACTTGTAGAAATGCGGGTTGACCAGGGTCGACTTGAACTGCGGTTGATGCACCAGTTGCAGTAACAGCACTCAAAAGAGTAATTGGAGAAGCTAATGGCATTATTTACCTCGTCCAGACTTTTTCATCATATTGGTAGCTGTGCGACCACCACGAGTAGGCATTGGCCTTGACTTACCAATAGCAATCATTACAGTAAGAGGCATACCTTTTTTGGTATCTTTTTTGGTACTCTTTGAATCAGACATTTTTGGTGTTTTGCCGTACATGGTTTTTCCTATCGAACTAGCTTGGTTGCAACAAAAGAAATGAAACCGCCAATAACAGAGGCGATAGCCATTCCAACGAAAAAGCCACCTTTAGATTTGTTTGCCATTTCTAAAAGCGTTTTAATATCTTGGCGAAGTGCTTGAACTTCTACCTGTAAAGCCTCAACTTGAGCTTCCAACTTGCCAAATTCTCTTGGGTCAATCTCTGACATTTGAAACCTCTTTTTTGGGCCTGCCCAACTTGGGTTTGTCTTCCTTTGGAGTTTCCTCAACAAGGACGTATCCTTGATGATTTTTCATGCTATCAATATCATACTGATAGGTAAAAGTGACTTCAGTACCAGACTGTAAACATCTAAAAGTAGCCATAAAAACTCCAAA
>Ga0209296_1002388_pt1 | contig 13558 bp, 18 predicted proteins | sample S_130206_EF_Meta_FD_187319 | JGI IMG/M metagenome (GOLD analysis project Ga0209296, IMG submission 187319) | Freshwater microbial communities from Lake Simoncouche, Canada to study carbon cycling - S_130206_EF_MetaG (SPAdes) (version 2) | ecosystem: Environmental > Aquatic > Freshwater > Lake ...
CGCAAATTTATCTTTTCCAACTATGACAATAACTGAACTGCGCAACTACTTTGTAAATGAGTATAAAAGCCAAAACTTTGTAACTGATAAGACTGGTGTGTCAACACTTGAACTTGTAGGTGCAAGTTTTGAGGCAAATGAACCATCAATTTTTGGTGAACTTAATGATGACTATATTGATCGTGAACTGCAATGGTATCTCTCTCAAAGTCTCTATGTAAAGGACATTCCAGGAGTCACACCTAAAATTTGGAAACAGGTTGCCTCTAAAGCAGGTAAAATTAATTCAAACTATGGATATTTAATCTACCACAAAGATAATTTTTGCCAATACAAAAATGTAAAAGCAGAGCTACTGAAAAACCCATGGTCACGTCGTGCAATTATGATATACACGCGTCCAACTATGCACACTGAGTATAACTTTGATGGCATGTCAGATTTTATCTGCACAAATGCAGTGCAATATTTGCAACGTAATGGTGCACTCCATGCAATTGTACAGATGCGTTCAAATGATCTTGTGTTTGGATATCGTAATGACTATGCATGGCAAAAGTATGTTCAAGAGTCGCTTGCTGCTGAGTTAGGTTTTGATTGTGGTAAAATCTATTGGCAAGTTGGCAGTCTCCACATCTATGAGCGTCACTACTCGATGATTGAAAACTATATTCAGCAGCACTCACTTTAATGTTTACAAATAGATAAAAGCAATATATAATAACACATATGAAAAACACGGGAACAAAGACGGTACGCAAAAAAATTAAGCGAAAAGGTATTCATGCCAAGAGTAAAACATCGCAGCTAAAACAATCCAAAAATTACAAAAAGCTTTCACGCGGTCAAGGTTAATGCTATGAAAAAAGAATCAATTAAAGTTCTTGAAGAATGTGCAGAATTGCAACTCGCAAAGTCGCGAGACTATCAAAACCCACACAGTCGTATACGTCAAGCTGACTATTACCCACGTGGTGTAGCGACTATTCTTGATGTCATCTATGCAAAAACGCTGCGTATGTACAGTGTGCTTGAAGCTATGGAAAATGATCCAAACTATGTTCCTAATTTTGAAAGCATTGAAGACAGTGGCAAAGACCTAATCAACTATGGAAGTTTTCTAGTTTCTTGGTGCCGTGGTGGTATTGATGGCCAAGACACAAATCGCGATTTTTTAAATAGACCAAAAGACAAATGAAAATACTAATTACCGGATGTAACAAGGCGCAGTGCACATATGACTTTTATTTGCAACAGCAATTAAAGGTGGCAATGTGTCAATATGGTTTTCCTCGAGCTCTAAGAGACATGGGTCATGAAGTTGACATGCGCCCAGTTGTAATTGGAGAGTCACTTCAAGAGTATGATAAAGTTTTTGTATTTTTGCACAATCCAGCAGGATTTGCTGGTTATGTCTATAATGCACTATGGGCAATTAGTCAACGGCCAGACTGCATCTTTTCTTTTGATGATTGGCAAACCGATAGCATCTATGCAGGCTTGACTGCACTCGATGACCGCGAAAAGCTTTTTAGAAAATTTGTACGTGACAGCCATAACATGATTCCAGAAAATGTTGAAGCATACGGAGATTCTTTTATGTCTGCTATACAGACTCTTAAAGCAAAAACCAATCGGATGGTTATTCCAGCATTTGCTGGTGGTGATTTAAGTCTGCTGCTAGACTGGCCAAAAGACCTGTTATACAGTTACAATCCAAATCCATACCATCTCAATCGTCTTCCAATGACATCATTGATGCCTGATCCAAAACAGAGGGTGTTTAATTTTGCTGGCCTCGTTCAAGGTAAGACTAAAAAATGGTTAACTAAACAACAAGTACACACTACAACATGGCCGCTTAAACAATATGGTTCACGTAAAGACGGCCAGGATCGTGTTGTTGAAAGCGAAATGATTACCATCTACAGCCAACAATGGGGCATCTTAATGCCTGGTTATTTCCATGCTGGATCTGGTTGGTGGAGAGCACGCCCACTGCAAGTTGCAGACGCTGAGTCAATCTTAATTGGCGAACCAGCAGAGATGATGTTGTACTATAAAGACGAGTCACTCGCAAATGTAAAGGCAGTTGATATTGTTGACTACAGCGACTCACAACTTGAAGAGTTGGCACAGGCACAGCGTGCAGCAATATACAAAAACCACCCACTCAATAAAGAAGTAACACGACAAGAACTAAACACCGTTTTAAAATAAAAATATGACACAAGAACAAATACAAAAAATTGAGGAATGTAAAACACGCATTGGGCATCTATCAACAGTTCAAAACGCATTATTTGATGACTTGATTGACACTTTAGAATTGGATGGTACTACATTATACGACCATGTGTTTGACTACGTTTACAATGACGATAAAGAAACATTCCAACAATATGTAGATCAATATGCACAGCACGGCCATGACATTCTCAAAAGCTAGTCTTATGCAAGGTGCAATTAAAATAACAGTGGAAACAAATGATGGGACTTCAATGGTGCTGTCATTACCCGATTCTCTTACAATAGACGAGCTTGCCGTGTATTTGAAAATGATTCCAAAGTTTCTAACATATGCAGACTCATCCATTGATGAAATATTTAGTACGGATGAACTTTGAATCATATGTAATTGGCGCGGCATTTTTGTTGTATTTTACTGTCGCGATAAGTTTTGCATGCAAAAGTAATTGGCCCTGGACACTTGTCTATATGAGTTATGCAATGTCAAATTTAGGACTTATGATTGTTGCAGGAAAATAATATGAAAAGCTATTACCTTTATGAAACGCCAGAGGCGTTGACTGCACTTGGTGCACAAAATGTCATTACTGATATTGGCTCACTTTCAGCGCTCGTGTCGGCCGATCTATCGGATGATCAATGTAAAACATTAATTCCTTCGGGAAACTATTGTTATGGTGAAAACGGTGTCTGTCCATTTTTAGATGTCATAAATCATTTTCCGAAACAAGACAACGGTTATTGCCATTATTTAAAAAGTGGAGATTTTCAACACCGTGGTTTAGGTTTACTTTGGGACCAGTGTAAGGAGTGTGGAGTAAACGAATACAGAAGCGACTATGATGAACAATAATATCACACAGCGCAGAAAGTTAGGAGCACTTGGAGAGGATCTATTTTGCTTATTAGAAAACTGTGTACGATCAACCGATCCGTTTGACAGTGTAAAAGATGCTGTTGATGCAAATGGTAAAAATGTTGAGGTAAAAACTCAGGCACGCTATGCAAGTAAAAACCTCTTTACGATACGAGCTGATAAGGCTACAAATCTAAATAAGTGTATGACTGTCGATCGTCTGATCTTTATTGAATTTGATCAGAGCAATACAATTGGCGTCTTTGAGTGTACTGACCGTGCAAAGTTTGTGCAATACACAACAGCAAATGGCACGCGCATGTTAGGATGGCCAATTGACGGGATGTTGCAATTACACTCGATAAAAGATACACGACTCGCTGAATGGATGAGGTCTCTATCAACATCAAAATATTATTAAAAATATATGTACAAGTCTTTGGAAAAATGTTATAATACAAAAACAATAAATTAATTATGTCAACAATACTAGAAAAACTAAAAAAGAACTGCCGTATCAAAGAAGCCGATGTGCTTTCTGAGAGTGAATTTTATGCCGAAAAGGATATTACATCAACAAGCGTGCCTATGATCAACGTTGCGTTGAGTGGTAGCATTGATGGTGGACTGACTAGTGGACTTACAGTTCTTGCCGGACCAAGTAAACACTTTAAAACAAGCTTTGCCTTGCTTATGGCAAGTGCATATCTTAAAAAGCATAAGGAGGCTGTTCTTATGTTTTATGATAGCGAATTTGGAAGCCCGCAAAGTTATTTTGAAAGCTTTGGAATTGACACAACTCGAGTGTTGCACGTTCCAATTAAAAATATTGAAGAGCTTAAATTTGACATTGTGCATCAACTTGAAACAATTGAGCGTAAGGACAAGGTTATAATTGTAATTGACAGTGTTGGTAACCTCGCAAGTAAAAAAGAACTTGAGGATGCTCTTAATGAAAAGAGTGTTGCGGACATGACTCGCGCCAAATCGTTAAAAGGATTGTTCCGAATGGTAACACCATATCTTACAATGAAAAACATTCCATTGCTTGCTATTAACCACACCTATCAAACTCAGGAAATGTTCAGTAAGGCAGTTGTTTCAGGTGGTACGGGAATTACATATTCAGCCGACAACATTTGGATTCTTGGTCGTCAACAAGACAAAGATGGCACCGAAATTCAAGGCTATCATTTCATTATTAACGTCGAAAAATCTCGATTTGTAAAAGAAAAGAGCAAAATTCCAATTAGTGTAAGTTGGAAAGGTGGTATTGAAAAATGGAGTGGACTCCTTGATGTTGCACTTGACGGTGGTTATGTGATTAAACCTAAAAATGGTTGGTACACTGCAATCAATCCTGTGACAAAGGCCGAACTTTCAAAAAGTGTTCGTGAGGCAGGAACAATGAATAAAGAATTCTGGGAAGCTGTCTTTAAGGGCACCGATTTTGCAACATACATCAAAAACAAATACACAATTGGACTTCGTGATATGATTGATGGTTCAAGTGATGACTTTGATTGTGATCAAGAGGAGACACCAGGTGTTGAATAACATGAAGGAGAACAGAGACTATGTGTTTCTTGAAAACACTGAATCAAATCTGTGCTCCATAAAATTACTAACCGGAAAATATGCCGGAGTAGTATACACCTATGGTAGGGTCTCCATTGTAGAGGATAAAAGCGCTGACCGTGCTCGACTTCAATTTCAATTTGAAGTTAAAATTTGTCCAAATAATTTTAATAAACGGCACCTGTCGGAAGATAAATTATTTATGAACTACATTGGAGACCTCTTATCACACATATTAGAAAAAAACGAATTTAAAATTGGTAAAAAAAGTGGAAGCGCAACTTGAAGACATTATAATTAAAAACCTCGTTCAAAATGAAACCTTTTGTAGAAAAGCATTACCGCATTTAAAGCCTGAATATTTTGATGGCTCTTACCGATCAGTGTATGGACTTATTTTAAGTTTTATTGGTAAATACAATAAACTTCCAAATGCTAGTGTTCTTGACATTGAATTTCGTAATAGTGAATATGCAGGGCGAAATGATAGTGTTGACGTCTTAAAATGCATTTCTGAAATTAACATTCCATGCGAAGTAGAATTGGATTGGTTGGTTGACAGCACCGAAAAATGGTGTAAAGATCGAGCAGTCTATCTTGCTGTAATGGAAGCAATCTCTATTATTGATGGAAAAGATCAGACAAAGGGAGAAGGGCTTATTCCCGAGATCCTATCAAAGGCATTGAGTGTCACATTTGATACAAATGTTGGTCACGACTATATTGGCAATTCAGAACAACGCTATGATTATTATCATAAGACTGAAGATAAAATTCCCTTTGACCTTGAGATGTTTAACACCATTACTGGTGGTGGAATTCCAAGAAAGACATTAAACATTATTTTGGCTGGAACCGGTGTAGGAAAAAGTTTGGCAATGTGTCATCTTGCCTCTGCTGCACTCGCACAAGGTAAAAACATTCTCTATATTACTATGGAAATGGCGGAAGAAAAAATTGCTGAACGTATTGACGCAAATCTTCTTGATGTTCGTATTGATCAACTAAAAGACCTCACACGACCTATCTTTAGTTCTAAAATTAAACGCGTTTCAGATCGTACAAATGGCAATCTTATTGTTAAGGAATATCCTACTGCGGCTGCCCATGTCGGTCACTTCCGAGCACTACTTGTAGAACTTAAGATGAAGAAAAAGTTTATACCAGACATGATATTTGTTGACTATCTCAACATTTGTGCATCGTCTCGTATAAAAGGATTGAGTGGTGGCATTAACACATACAGTCTTATCAAGAGTATTGCCGAGGAACTTCGTGGCCTTGCTGTTGAATTTAATGTTCCAATTTGGAGTGCAACTCAGGTTACCCGATCTGGATTTGGCAACAGCGATATTGAACTTACTGACACATCAGAAAGCTTTGGTTTGCCGGCCACAAGCGATTTGATGATTGCATTAATCAGCACTGAACAACTTGAAAAGTCAAATCAAATTATGGTAAAGCAGTTGAAAAACAGGTATAATGATCCGTCTACGAATAAACGATTTACTGTTGGTATTGATCGTAGTAAAATGAGGCTCTATGATATTGCAGATCCACTTGCTAATATATCAGTTGATAGTTCAGCAGCAACTCCAGTCGTAAGTACACCGTTCAACTCCGGGAAAAAACAACATAATTTTTCTGGCTTAAAAGTCTAATCCGTATAAATAAAGTATATGCAAACTGCGAGCAAAACTGAAACATTTAAAAAATACTTAACTGAAGCACTTTCAACCTCATCTGTTGAAAAGGCAGCATTCATCATCACAAAATATCTTAAAAAACAAACTGGTATGGTATTTTTTAGATATCCTGGTTTGGAACAATACAAGAGTGGTGATGGTTTTGGCTTTGGTTTGAGATTCTATACTCCAAAGAAAAACGTCAGTCTTCGTTTTAACTGGAAACAAAGTAACCTCGCAGGCCTAAATAACTTGTCTTCAGTTGACTATTGGGATGGTAAAGCTCAAACTCCATTTCACATTGAGTTTGATCAAAGCGTTTCACTTGTAAAGACTCTCCCAATTATTGCAGACATAGTTGCATCTGGCACACCTACACTTGGTTCTATTACTACAATGCCAGATGAAGTACCTCTCTATGAAGCCGTATTAACAGAGGCTAATAGCAAATATGATTTTGAAACCATCTTCGATGAAATTGTTGACTATATAGTTGATCCTAATTTCATTAAGAGCAAAATTTATAGCATGTATGGAGTTCCTGGAGTTAAGATTTTCGACTCGCTCTCTACTGCATATTCAAACTTTATTGAAAAGCAGGGCATCAAATATGTTTGGGTTGGTACCAAAAAAGATCTTAAGCGCATTAAGGATGAAAAAGGCAAAATTATGGCTCGCCTTGGCATTGTTTCAGGAACAATTACAAAAGGTCCAGCTGTAGAAAAATATGTCTATTCTCCAGAGGTTGCAGAAATTGAAGCAGATCGTGAACGTCTATCATTTGAAGCACAGTTAAAAGACCTTGAGAATCTTGTAAAACTTACAATCAATGGTGCTGCAAACGCACTCTTTGTCTCAGGTAAAGGTGGTGTTGGTAAAACACACACAACTGAAAAGATTCTTTCTGGTATGGGTCTCTCTGATGGAAATGGTTATTTCAAAAATACTGGTTCCGCAAGTGCTGCTGGTATCTATTCTCTCTTGTTCCGTTATCGTAATGATATTATCTTTTTCGATGACAGTGATGATGCCCTCGGTGATCAAGAGGCACGTAACCTATTAAAAGCAGCTACCGATACAAAGAAAATTCGTAAGCTTGTATGGAACAAAATGGGTAAAAATGTTGTTGACCCTGAAGGTGACATGACAGATGATGAGATTCTTGATAATGGACTTATTCCTCGTTATTTCGAGTTTACTGGTAAAATTATCTTTATCTCCAACTTGAAACTTGATAAGCTTGATCCAGATGGTGCACTTCGTACTCGTGCATTTATCATTGATATTGATCCAACTGAAATCGAAATCTATGACTTTATGGATAAGATTGTTGGTGATATGAAACTTGAAGATGGCTTAAAGCTTGATCAGCAGTCTCGTCTGCATGTTGTTGATCTACTTCGTAAAGGTAAGAGCAAACAGAGCGCCAACCTTCGTAAACTATCACGCGGTCTAAACATGGCTGCTGGTGCTCTTGCGGCAGGTGTTGAAGTTGCTGATGACGTCCTGAAGAGAATGATCGAAACATACGCCTGACCGAATGAATGGTCACTATTTACTGATTACGTTTTTCTGTTTAATGTAATTAGGATTTCGACCAGGAAGCCATCCATTACTCAAATAATTAGGAAGTTCATCCACTTTAACTCTCTTATTTTCTTTAAGAATGTTATTGTGGATGAACTTCGTATTTGACATAAAAGATTTGGTTTTAGATGACATGTTTTCACGATATTCAGAATTTTGCCATCTTTCCTTAGATGTTATTGAAGTACGTAAGATTTTATCCGGATAGTTTGCACTGATTTTTGTGGCAATACTTAATGCTTTGCTATATTCTTTAGTTTTGTATATTTTTGCTAATTTTGCTTTATGCTCAGGATCATTCCAAAATTTAGATAAAGAGTTTTCAATTACTTTACATCTATATAAATCATCCTTCCATAATCTTTTTGTATCACTGCTGCTATTTCCAAGTCCACCTTCTTTGATATTATAAGTATCAGATCTTTCAACAAATTCAGCATTTACTATTTTTCTTTCAGATGAAAACATGTTTTCGGCGCAGTCAAAGAATTCTAGAATGTCAAATTCGAAATTTTCTTTTCCGTACTTTTTAATTGCTCTTTTTAGAATTTTCCCGGATCCAAAATATCCATCATCGAGATCGCACGTGCTATGGCAACCTACATAAATTTTCCCATTGATCTTATTTGTGATTTGGTATATATAGAAATACATAAATCTATTTATAAAAGTGCATAAGTCTCAATCATTCATGTAATGAAACTCATAAAAGTATACGGCTGCTCAAAAAACCCCACTCGTAAGGACCTAGTCCGCCGAGCAGCCGTATACTTTCTTAATGTTTTACTTCCGCGTAAAAGAAGCATTCAAATTTCAATTCACGTTCAAAATGCGCTGAACGAAAAAGAATGCATATATGGTGAATGCTATCATATAGAAAAATCTCCGTCTAAATACAATATTTTGTTGACAATTTGTCTATAAATATTGTATATGATAAACATACATGTTTATGGCGTGGGGTCAAATACAGATCTGAAAAAGCTTATAAAGAGCGCAGCGTCGTCATATTTAAAAGCATTGTTGCCTAGAAAAAGAAAGGTCAACATAAAAATAGAGGTTGTAACTGGCCTAGAGAGCTCTGAGGGAGTGTTTGGTGAGTGCTATGAATATGACCCTAATGAATATTACAAATATGTAATACGCCTCGATAAAAACGAGTCAACACAAACTCTACTCGTTACGCTTGCACATGAGTTTATTCATCTAAAGCAATATGATAGAAAAGAATTGAGATTCTATACAAAGGATTTTGATTCTGCCCGATGGAAAGGGCAACTATATGAAAACTATGACTATGACACTGCCCCATGGGAGGTAGAGGCTAGTGAAAGAGAATTGGCGCTCTATAATGACTTTATCAATCAGGGCGGTTTATAAATAGTTAACAGGCACCAAATATGAAAAGCTTTAAACAATATATTACCGAAATGTCAAATCTAGCTCCTTCGCAATTGTACAAATATTCATGGAGAGTTGAAAAATTTATTGAAAAGTTTAGATTAGGACAACCTATAGAATTAGTGACAGGTGGTAATGTAGTTTTAAAATATGATCAAAAGTTTGAAACTCAAATTACACAAAAGATTAATCCAGGTAAAATAGTTTTTGCCGGAAAAAATGGTAAAACATACTCATTAAGTGACTTTGCAAAAACAAAAGAATTTGGTGGAGGAGGGTCTGGTGCAGGATCAGACTTGACTGATTTAACCGAAAGTGCTCAGGCCGTCTATGCAGCAGCAAAATGGAATGGTTCTAAGAAATATACTGATGAAGATTTAAAAAAGGCATACACTGGTGCTGATGTCTCTTCTTCATTGACAAATATTATTGACAAACTAACTCCTGAATGGAGAAATAGTTGCATATTAGGAGCCGAAATATTGCATAAAGAATTTAAAGGTAAAGGATATACGTTTCACCGCGGCAGTTCTTGGGTTGACGGCATTGAAACCACATTTAAAAACTTAAACAAAAAAGAAAAAGCGTTTTCAAATGTAAACAAATGGAGCCCCGCTGATATTTGGATGGTAAGTCCGAAGGGTGCATCTATCAAATTTAAAGAGGCAACCTCTATTGCCGAGTTAAATGGAATGCTCTTTGATGCAATAATGTCAAAGGATGTAATTGGTGTTTCACTAAAACTAATTAAGGGCACAGCAAAATTATCTTACTATAACATTGGTCAAAAGAAAAAATCTATTAAGTTTGAAAAGTTTTCAACTGGTACAAAGGGATTTTTTGAAGGAAAAGATGCATACATATTCTTTTCTGTTGACGGAAAAATACAGTTTAGAACATTCCCCGAAACATTCCAAGGGGAAATTAAGGGAAAAAATGCAAACCAAGGTAAACTTAGTTATGGCCCAATTCAATCAATATTACGTGGTTTAAAGATTAAAACTTTAACAGACATAAATGTTTTACGTACTCAAATTAAAAATAAAGACACCAGTTTTCTTGAAACGTTTTATACATACTACACAAAATATTCAAAGGATTCTCCAAAATTAGCATACTCAACATTTATTCAAGCATGCCAAGATAAAGGTGAGTCTTGGATGTTTAGTAAGTTTTTAGGAGTTCAACTTATCGAAATTATTAGTTCTTCGCGTAAAGAAGATGAGTTTGTTAATGCATGCGTAAGTTATGCTAGCAGCAGTTCAGAACTTAGCGGACCATTTGCAAAAGTAGAATAAATTAAAAATGATCACATTTAAAACATATACAACAGAAGCTTCTAAGGTTGGTGATCTTGTAAAGATCGCGTCCAAGGATCTTGTGTATGAATATGAAAAAACATCTGACCGTGATTTTTTCAGCGATGCATTTGATCCGCAAGGCGGTGGTGGTGGATGGGATCCCTTTGAATCAACAATTGCAGCAAAAGAAGCAAGTGCTTGGGTTAAGAAAAATGATAGTAGGATTGGTACAACAATTGATTATTTTTTACCAAAAAGCCCAGGCCTTCAAAAGCTAAAACTTGATGCACCACCATTTTCAAACAAATACAAATATGGAGTTGACGATAATTTTCCAATTGTTGGTAAAGTGCGCCCAACCGAACGCTATAAATTTATAGTTGACACACAAACATATAAAGCATTGCCAGACAACACAATTGCGTCATCTCAATATGACTATTCATTTCATGCAGGTGAAGGAATTGTGACAAGCTGGATTATGGCAATTGGTAAAGATCAAGCAGAAGTTAAAAGCAAACTAGATGCAGCTCTTAAAAAGGTAAAAGTACAATACGTTGGTTCAGAAACAGAATTAAAATATGCACAAAAACGTGCGGTAGGAAGATAACAAAATATGATTTCATTTAAACAACATTACATAACAGAGGCCTCAGCTGAAGGCAAAAATCTTCACATGACGCACATTGAGGATCAGGTACTCTATGGTGGAGTACAAGGAGCGCGTGAAGCACTCGTTGCATTACGAAGTATGCGTGATATGTTGGCTGGAAACAGTCCTCAATCATATGACGTTGCAGCAAAATTTGACGGCGCTCCTGCAATATTTGTTGGTACAGATCCAACTGACGGAAAATTCTTTGTTGCTAAAAAGGGTATTTTTAATAAAAACCCAAAGGTATACAAAACAGAGGCTGAAGTTCGTGCTGATACAAGTGGCGATCTTGCTGAAAAACTTTCTATTGCATTACAATATTTTGCAAAACTTGGTATAAAAGGTGTGCTTCAAGGAGATCTTGCATACACATCAAAAGATCTAAAAGTAGAAAATTTTGATGGTGAAGACTATCTTACATTTCAACCAAACACGATTGTCTATGCAATACCTGCTGGCAGTGATCTTGCAAAAACTATAAAAGCAAGTAAGATTGGTGTTATGTTTCACACCCAATACACTGGTAACACCTTTGAATCTATGAAGGCCTCATATGGATTTGATTCAGCTGTTCTTAAGAAAACACCTGATGTGTGGTTCTCAGACACATACATTCGAGACCTCTCTGGAAAAGCAACCCTAACAGCATCAGAGACAAAGGAACTAACAACCACCCTCTCTCGTGCAGGTGCAATATTCCAACGCATAAGTGGAAACACTCTTCGAGAACTTGAAAGCAATCAAACACTCGCTCAAACACTTGAAACATTTAACAATACACTCGTCCGTCGTGGTGAACAGATTGTTGATGCCGCTGCACACGTCCGTAATCTACTTACTTGGATAAATGACAAGTATGCAAAAGAAGCTGATACAAAAAAGAGTGATGCTGGAAAAGCATCTACACTTGCAAAGCGAGATGAATTTTTAAAGTTTTTCTCACCAGAAAATAAGGTTAGTCTTGAACGCATCTATGAATTACAAAACGCAATTGTTGAAGCAAAACTTATTATAATACGCAAGTTAGAGACTCTTAAGAAGATGTCTACATTTGTACGCACAACAGATGGTTTTAGAGTAACTGGCCAAGAGGGTTTTGCAATTAATGATCACATAAAACAAAATGTTGTAAAGCTTGTTGACCGTATGAGCTTTTCTAAAAATAACTTTGACCCTTCAATTATAAAGGGTTGGGAGAGATAATCGCATGCCATATCTCAATCATAACACCCCAAACATTACTTGTTTTATACGAAATGAGTATCTTTTTAACCATGAAAGCGGCCATGGTGAATACACACCTTGTAATATACATTCAGTAGCGTCATTAGAAAATCGTGTGCCACTGTTTGAAGCCTTTTTATCAAATGGAGTAAATTGGACACGTCGTCCACTATCAGCGTTTTGTTGGAAGCCATGTGATCCATTACCACTAGAAGAACTCCTCTATTGGGATTGTTTTAGTCCATACATCGATGTTTCAACTCGAGCACGGTTTAGAGGCTTACGTGCAAAACTAATTACTCCTTCAAGCACACAAGTTTGGGGCGAATATTTGTTTACCCTCGATTGGGGTTGGGAAAACAAGGGTATATTAGACACCAATTTCTCAGAAACTTCAGAACACAAATGTGCTCATCTATTTAAAATGGACAGTGGTCACATTTGTGCCTATCCAAACAACCGAATTATTTGGCATGACAAAGCATGGAGTGACAACCCTATAACACACAATCCTGGATATAAGATTGACACAACGGTGTATAGTGTAGAAAATGTGAAAGTGTGCTATACTGATGATAACTATATGACAAACTTTACAGAGACCCCACAAGATGAAAAGCTTTAAAGAACACGTCGCAGAAAACACCGGTTATTATCGTGGGCTCTCAAAGAGTACTTCATCTAAGAGATCTGCACAATTTAATCGTCAATCCGAGCTTGATGATGACGATCCAGACGCCTATGCACCTGCACCAGGAGACGCTCGTTCAAAGACAAAGACTTCAAAATGGACTACAGCATATAATGCAAAATACGGTGACGTTGAAGAGGACAGTCTTTATGAAGATGCAAAGGTTGCACTACAACGCAAATCAGATAAGACTGGAATATCATACAGCATACTTAAAGCGGTCTATGATCGAGGTATGGCAGCATGGAAGACCGGTCATCGCCCAGGTGCAAATCAACAACAGTGGGCGTATGCGCGAACAAATTCTTTTATTCTTGGTGCGCCCGGTAC
>Ga0209296_1002392_pt1 | contig 13534 bp, 3 predicted proteins | sample S_130206_EF_Meta_FD_187319 | JGI IMG/M metagenome (GOLD analysis project Ga0209296, IMG submission 187319) | Freshwater microbial communities from Lake Simoncouche, Canada to study carbon cycling - S_130206_EF_MetaG (SPAdes) (version 2) | ecosystem: Environmental > Aquatic > Freshwater > Lake ...
AATGTGTGCTCACCGTGACCCTGTTCATTATTAAATAAGAACTCGTTTCTTATAAGACAAGTTATGGTAGGAATGTTTGAATTTAAGTATGCCATATCGACAAAGATACAGTATATTTTATTGTTATTAATTTTAAAAAATAGTATATTTGCTTATGGAAAATATAACAATAGAGGCAATGTGTGCCGCAGTTGAGGACTACATATATAAAAAGAAGAACGTAAGGGTTCGTATTGAAATTTCTTACCATCCATTATTTCTACAGCGTCAAGTTGACATGCTACATTGGTGCTACAACTATGCCATTATCGACTAGGTTATTTTGTTTTTTCATGGACTTAACTATCTGATCGGCTGTCTTTCCTGCCTTTATTTCAGCCAAGTTAGATGGGGTAACCTCCTTTATTGTATTTAATAATTTAATGTACTCCTTGCCTTGAGATAAGTTTAATCCACCCTCTCTTTTTACCCACTCAATCTCTTTAGATATATATTCGTACTTCTTGTCAGATCTAATCATGCCCATCTCAAAATTAACAGGCTCACGCTTGTATTCTTTTTTGAAGGTTTCATATTTTTCATACTGTGACTCAGACATGGCATTCTTTTTAACCATGTCAACTACTTTTGTAACCATCTGATCTGACTCTTTTGGAAGTAAACCAACAGCAAATAAACCAGAGAAGTAAAGAGTATTTTTTATTAATTCCTGCTCTATTGGTCTAATCTTCTTTATGGTTATTCTTCCTTTGTATTCATCTTGAAATCCTCCAGTAGTAGCTAAAATATAGTCATCATATATCTTTGTATATAGATCTGATGCTATTGATATCATACCTAATCCAGCGTTATCGTCATACTTGCTTCCAACTTGATACAAACTTTTATCCTTTGCTTCTTCCTTAAACTTTTCTTTCTGTTTGGCATCCATTGGATCTTGATCCTTTAATTCTCTTATCTCGTTTTCTTGTTTAACTAGCTCATTTAATTCAGCTTCAGTGTATCCAGTACTAAGAGATAGTAAATAATCAGTTCCCATTGTAACATACTTATCTGTCATCTGAATAGGAGATAAAAGGTCGTTTATCATTGACTTAACAGGAAACTTGGTAGCACTTAAAAGCCACTTTAGGTTGTTTTCTTCATCGTCATCATCGTCATCACCTCCAGTAGCTCCAGAAACAATTGCCTCAGCTGCCTTATAGAACCCATAACCAATACCAACAGATATAGCTCTATACGCAACCATCTCTGCTATTGTAGCAACAGCTGATTTACGTGCAATTTTCCAGTCTTCAGCACTAGTTGTTTTAGATCCTAGGTTTATTAAATCTGAATATAATCTAGCCTTTTGGTTTAATCCAAAAGAAGCAAATGGGAATAATATCTTTTTAGCCATTCTCTTCATACCCTCTTCAGAAGTTAAAAATTCTCCACCAAGCATTGGGTCTGATATATTTTGTTGTCTATCAACCATTGCCTGAGCATAGTTTAATGCATCTTGATTTGGAGTATGATTAGCCCAGTCAATCGAACTCTCTTTTATGTACTGTAAGTAGTATGATTGAAAACCAGACCTAGCAATAAATACATCTGGCTTTGATAAAAACCACTTTACATATAGTTGTTGTTTTTCTTGAATCCACTTTAATGAATCCTTAAACTTTGTGCCCTTAGCGGCCATTCTTCTGTCTATAGATTCTATTGTAGATAGTGACTCAATACCTCTATTTGATATTGGCATGCCAGTCTTGTTTAACCACTCATTGAATTCAAAGTCAGATATGTTAAGCCTCCCTGTTATTAGAGCTGTACTTATTGCAATAGGTACCGTTTGTTTTACCGACTGTAGTACACCACCTAGTGCCTTACCAACACCAAGGCTTGCAGCAAAATTAAGAACAGCGTCTACGTCCTTATACAAATCTGTAGGAATAAATATCTTACCCTTAGCTCTTCTTATGTATCTATTTGTTCTTTGTATCAACACATCTCGATCCTCAGCAGTAGGTATTAACTTACTTAATAATTTTGAATTTAAAAATCCGTCAACCTGTCTTATTCCAGCCGCTGTATTTATATCTACTAGTGCACCCTTAAGTGAGTTAGAGTTATTTGCATCAAAGTCAAGGCTTATATATCTACCATCTGGCATAACATTTGGTCTATTTGCCTGCATCAATACACCAGTCTTATTCTTATCTGTCATATGATCCATGCTTATCAAGAACGATGAGTTTCTTTCTGATAATGATTGATCAAACCCTTCAGTTTTTATTGTCTTGTATTTATCTGGTGATGAATAGTTTATGTCACTTCCTAGGTCATAATTATATACAGACAAGCTTACATCAGAAAGGTCTTGATAGTGTTTGGACCATTCGTTCATCCACCAGTCAACGGCATCTCTGTTTTCTTTTGATGCCCTTGATTCAATCAAGTCTATGTCTCCAGTGCTTACGCCTAACTTATCAAATACTTTTTGATAAATTTCTGCCATGTCTTTTTGTGATTTATCTCCATCATTCATTAAAGTAATAATACTTTCCTCTATCATCTTAATTCTTCTGTTTGTCTCTAGTTTCATTTCTTCTAATGAACCAGTAACATTTCTTTTTAAGAATGACAGCATACCCCTTTCGTATACATTTTCAGGGTTGTGGAATGTCTTGCTATTCTTTATGAATTTTTCGTAGTACTCATTTATTATCTTATTGTGTAGATTGTTTGCTCTGTTAACACCGTTAATAACAACATCAAGTCCCATAGATTTCATTACACTTATTCCACTTTTAACTCCACTGAACATCCTCTCTATCATTAGTGAAAGAGGTGTGAACTCAGTTGCAAAGTACCTGCCTATTTTTTTACTAAAATAAAGCTTTAATGCCCTAGCAACTTTGCCAGACTTTATCTGTTCTTTAAGACCAAGTTGCCCCTTGTATGCAGACAATGCTCCCTCTAACTTGCTAGTGATTCCATTATTGATAAAGTTATCCATTGCCTCGACAGCAAATATAGCATCTCTTATAGACATCTCTGACAGGTCAATATTCAATAAATCAGATATTATAGCTCTATCTTTTTCTGTTATAGCCACCTGTTCTCCAGTGAGTGGATTTTGATTAGTATTTATAATGTCTGTAACTATTGATGCCAATGACTCAAATCTTTTTGATAAATAAGATCTAATGTACCTTTCCTTTTCTTGGCTATCCATTTTATATTCTGGATCCTTGATTGCATTTAAGATCTCTTGTATCTCTTTTATTGTCATGTCACCAGATATGACACCAGATTCTAATAGGTCATTATTAGTAGCCAAGAGCTCATCTTTTAATTTTTGCTCTTGTTTTTCAAGTGCATCTTTTGAAAAATTTGATACAGCCTCTATGTTTGCAGCTTCTTTAAGTACTACATCTAGTCCCTTCACTCTTGATGGAGCTACTGCGTTCTTAACTATCTCAGCCATAGCTATATAGTCATCTATATTTTCAACCATAGATGGATCTATCTTTGCAAACTGATTGGCCATTCCAACAACTTGTGCCTGATTGTCTGACTTTAATAGCCTCTTGATAGCCCTTCTGTAGGAGAATGCCCTGTCTAGTCTTTCTTGGTAGTCTGCCCTCTCAAACACCTTAGCTGCGTAGTCGATAAGTCTGTTAACCATAACTGGATTGTCTAGGTTTATATTGCCTATTCTTTTGATGATTGTGGATGCTTGGCTAACCTTTAATTTTCCAAGCTTAACCATCCCCTTGATGGCATCAGACAACGACTTTCTTTTTGAGTTAAGGTCAGCCTTAGCCTCTCTAGCTGCCTTTGCCTCTAGTCTTAGTTGATCTTTAAATGCAGCAGCCTCGTTAACTGTAACCATCTTTGGTTTAGGCGTGCCCATTATCTTAGCTACAGATGGTGCCTTCTTTAGTTTCTGTTTTTTAGATTCTTTAAAGTCTCTTACCTTCTGTTCCCTCTCTATATCTGTTGCATCTTGATACCACTTTGACTTCTGTATATAGTCTAGTGCATTCTGAGTAGCTTTGGGCCAAGTTGTTCCACGATCTAATGACTTCTTGAATACATCCTCAGACTCCTTGTCCATTCTTGTTTCTTGTGGAGTCTTCTGGAGTTTTATGCTTGGCTGAGTAGCGTCAAATGTAGTGTTGGTTCCGTCAGCAATTTTAATGTTTGATTTATTAAAAATCACATAAATATTAGATATTGGAACGTTGCTTGTTGAAGAAGGATCAAGTGGGTCTATAAAATTTAATAAATGAACATCTTTATTATCCATTTCAGATGTTTCTATTAAGTCATCAATCCATTCATTATTTGAATAACTATCACCCTTCATGTCCTCTAAAACAAAATCTTTTGAGTTTAAAAAGAATGGTCTAACATCTGAACCATAAGTTTTTGCTACCGATTTTTTATCTGTAAAATAAAACCCTCTATAACCAAATAGTCTATTCTTAAATTCATCAAAAATCTCATTACTTCCATGATAAACAACCAACGGCTCACCATTCTCATCAACGATCTTACTAGCGTTCTGTGGATCGTTCTCCCAGTCACCAAACCACTTTTTAAATGCAGGTGTTCTTACCTGCTCCCATTGTGTATCATTAAGCTTAGATGGCTTTCCGTTTGGAGCGGTCTTCTGCTGTTTTATTTTGGATGGTGTGCCTTCTTCAATCGCAAAACTAGGCAATATTCCTAGCTTTTGATCAGCAAATTTCATCTCATTGTACACCTCTTCAACCATCTGGTTGGCCTGATCTATCTTTCCTTCCTTTCGTAGCTCTCTTGCCTTGTCTCTCTTTTTAAATACAGCGTCATTAACACCGCTAAAATTGACAAAACTATTTTGACCTCTGGTCTCAGATGTCATAGCTTTTTTAGCTTCTGGTGAATACATCTCAGAGTGAACCCTCCACGCATTTTCCTCACCTATTGGTCCAAAACTATTTCCTAGTTTAGCATGACCAAAGAAATCATGTACAAATCTAAATACATCATTTACTAGCAATACCTTTCCGTTAGCATCCTTTTTACCAGAATCTCTAAGCAATACATTTTCTTTTCTTTGTTTATCAGTTATAGCTTCATCACCAAATCCAGACTCTGTAGGGAATACATTCATCTTGCTATTATCTCTAAGATCATTTATCATGTCCTCAGAAGAAGAGTATAGATCGTTATTATTTAGCTCAACCTTGTATCCTTTTGATAATATAGCGTCATATTGATCTAACGTTTCCTTTGCCATTGCCTCATAAGCGGCTTTTACTTTTGGGTTGGTAGGATCATTTTTCATTTGATCGTAAGCGTCAGAAATTCTTTTAGATAGGCCTTCGTCTAGCTTTGTTATTTTTTCAACAGGAACGTATTCTTTTCCTATTGACTTCATGTATGACTTAGCGATATCACCTGCCTCTTTTAATGGCTCATTAAATAACTTGTTTCCAACAACAGGCTCTGACTTTATAGCTTTCTGTTGTTTTATTTTGGATGGTTGTTCTGATATTTTTGCAATACCCATACCTGCCTGAGCTAGTCCAAGTTTAGCTTGACTAACTCCTGACCCATCAATCATTTCAAATACACCATCTTTTACAGCATGACCCCTATTAGATAGTAGTTTTAATTTTGGTTTTGATTTTGATTTTAAAACCCAAGGATAACTATCATGACCTTTTCTTTCTTCATATGTAACTGGATCAGTAACTTCTATTATAGCATATACATGACTAGTTGGTAAATCTTGAAGCAATCTTTCAGTTAGTATATAACCTATTGAATCTCTAATTCCATCTTTACTAAATGATATGTTTCTTTTACTTCCTAATACTTTTCTTATTTCAACTTTATTGTCAGTTGCACTTTTAGATGTTTTAGCTAAATCATTTATAACTTCATCAAAGAAATCTCCTCTTTTTTGGAATGTTGAATTTTTAACATCCATGAATTTTTCTTTAATGTCTTTATGAATAGCTGCTGATGAATCCTTACCAGAGAAATCAATATTAAATTTCTTACCAGCTCGTATTAATGAAGATCTAAATTCAGATCTATTTATTAATCCTTTATCAACTAATAATTCTATTATTGACATTGAGGCTTTTACTCCTTCTGTAGATGATATCATCTTAGACTCAGATCCTCTAACTAGTACTAATCTACCAATACCATCTGTAGATTCTTTTAAAGATTTATTTATTAAGTTAGTTAATGTTTTAGCTGAACTTTCCGCTCCTGATGCCCATACATTTCCAGTAATTAATGTATAAAAAACACCTCCATTACCATTAAATATTAATTTATCTAAATTTTTTAATGTTCCAACAAACATATTGTCTGGTTGGTGTACTGCTACAACTTCTCCAGATATTTTATTTATATCATAATTATTTTCTACAAGTCCTTCTTTAACTAATTTTTTAAATTCATTATCGTCTTCAAAATATGAAACATCAAAGTCACCTATTTTTTCTTGTTTGATTGACAATTCATTCGTGTCAACATTAATAGCATTACTAACTGCAATCTCCTCACCAGTCCTAAGACTTCTAGCCATAGAGTTAATAAAGTCAACGGCCTCTTGTGCAGTTGCACTAGACTTTATTATTACAGGTAGGCCTAAGCTTCTAGCTATTCTATTGATTAGATTTAAAAACTTCTGCAACTTTGTTGTTGTTAGCTCAGTCTCTGCATTGGCCATAATGGCTCCAAGCTCAGCTAAAAGTTCATCAGATTTAGTTGGTTCCTCTAGATTAGCAATATAATTATCTGATTCTTTTTCATTCATAGCTACTCCTCCATCAGCTATTCTCTTTTTGTTTTCTAATTCTATCGCTTCTTCTCTGTCATCAGCGTCCATCTCATACATAGCAACAAACTTATCTAACTCAGCCTTAACGTCTTTGTCTGATATAATATTTTTAAGACCATTAGCAAATTCAATTATAGTCTTAATAGACTTGCCAGACCTTAGTATTGCCTCGTGGAATGCCTCGTGTAGTATTGTAGTTTCCTTAGCATTCTCCATGTTTATATGAATCTCTCCATCAACGTGAGATCCTCTTGAATTTCCTATCTGCTTAGACACATCATCTAAAGATTTACCAGTAGAATCTGCCAATGCTTGGTGCATCTCTGCTTCATTGTTATGAAAATATATCTTAACACCAGGGAGAGCCCTCATTATCATAGCTGCTGCCTTAGCTATTTTTTGTTTTAATGGTGTGTCTTGTCTTGATGCTACCTCTCTTGCGTTCTCAGGTGTAACTAAATTTTGCTTGTACTCTGTTTTTTTAGTTTCTGTCTTAGCTGTAGTTTCTTGTGGGTTATATTCAAATTTGTTTTCACCAACTTTTTTAAAACCATTTTTCTCGTAAAAAGTGCTTAACCTTTCTAGATCAGTTTCTGAATCCAATTCATTGGTAGCGTCTAAAACTATTTTCTTTCCTGTTCTATTGGCCTCTGATTTTACTGTTTCAAGCACCTTTGTTCCTATGCCATTGCCACGTTTTTCTTTTCCTACATAAACAGCAGTTAAACTTAAATCATTTCCTTTAGGAGTCAATAATACACTTGCATCAGGATTTGCTTTTGCTATATTATTATTTACTTCTTGTGATATATCATAGTTTTCATCTGTTGTTTTGTTGGCTACTTCTTCTTGTACCGATTCCTGTGGAGCTGTAGTTTCTAACAAAGGACTGATTAACTTGTCGTACTTATTGTAAATCTTATTGTACTTATCTAGTACAGTCTTTGGCATGAGAGTTTTATCTATCTCACCATTTACTTTGTAGTTTTCTATTTTAGGTATAACCTTAAGAAGCTCAGCTTGTTCTTCAGCTCTGTAGGCAGCTACTTGATCAACTTTTTTTGTAGTTTCTAAATCAGCTAGTTCTGCATCGTATTTAGCATTGATAAACTCACCTGTAGTCTGATTGCTTCGTACTGAATAAATTTCATTAAGTTCTTCTTCATTATAAGCACTAAGATCTTCCTGTCTTTTTCTTTCTATTTTAGCTTCAGGAGTTAACTCTAATTCTCTTTTCTTAGCCTTAAGTTTTTTTAATTCTCCAGGCACCATATCTTCAAGTAGTTTGCCTTCTCTTCCTGCTGCTTCAATTTTTACTATTCTATCATTGACTGCATCTAACTCTTCTTGTACTTTGCTTGGGATAGTGCTATTGCGACTATCTGTTTCATTGACCGTGGCTTCCCGTTGTCCCCCTTCGACTTGCCCGACTTCTGGTTGTCCTTCACTAGTTCCTTGATATTCGCTGACACCGCCTTCTGCTGTGCCTGCTTGCTGTTGGTCTGTGGTTTCTTTAGTGGCATTTTTACTTATATTTTTTAGTTCTTCATTAATCTCGTTTATTCTGTCAGTCTGAGCAGCAACGAGAGCAGGATCTTTTCCTTCTCTTTCTTTCTCTAATCTCTTTTTCTCGCTTATTAAATTAAATGCATCCATCTGAGATTCTTCAGATAAGTTTTTATCTATTGAATTAAATATTCCTGAGACTAAATCAATATCATTTAATATAGCTTGAGCCTCACTCTTTGTTGTTTTACCAATTAACATATCATTTTTTAACCTTGATACAATAAGCTTTTTAAATTCTTTATCTGCCGAAAAATCATCAAAAAACTTTAAGTCTTCTTTGTTATATAATGATATATTTCCCTTAATCAACCTCTCAGATCCTACCATTAATGTGGACATCGCCATACCTCCTATTGCCTCTGCTAATGCTCCCTCACCAACTGCTGTTAAACCTTCTGAAAAAGTCTGAGGTGTAGCGAATGCTTCTCCTCCTGTTAGTTTTTCTAAATCTTCTTTGGTATAGGTAGCTCTAAGAAAATTATATGTTTTTTTTATTCCAATATCAGCAACAAATGTTTGAATAGCCCCTGTCTCTCCCTCTGCTAATGTACCACCAACAACTTTTAACACTCCCTTTCCAATTAAACTTTTAATTTCTTTGTTTGCTATATTTTCAAATACTTCTTTAGTTGCACCTTTAGGAAGAGTTTTTGCTATATTTCCTAAAACACCTTTGCCTAATAAATATGATTGCCCTTTTGTTAATCTATTAAGACCAAAATTCTCAAGTGCTCCCATAACAAGTGCATATGGAACAGCAACTTTAGCTCTGTCTGCTTTTGACGTTGTTTCAAAGTCAGGGTCTGATAGCATCTCTTCCTCTATGGCATTGTATGACATATTTGCCATACTTGCAAATGCTGCTACTTGTCCTACAACTGGAATGGCCCTTGTTAGCATTGAAGGCAATGATGCTGCTACACCAACTAAAGCACTTTCAACAAACCCAAGATTTGACTTTGACTCTTCAGTTGTTAAGTCAGATCCAAAGCTCTCTATAACTGCTTTTTTATTAGCCTTTCTAGCTGCCAAGTCTGCTTTATTAATCCTTATGTTATTTATTTCTTCTTCGTTATATCCTTTATCTTTAAAATATTCTTTTTGTTCTGGAGTTATAACTCTAGATTCTCTACCTATTTCTGCCCTCTTCATTATGTCACCAGACCCTCTTATGTAGTTAGCTGAACTTATTATTCCGTCTACGCCAACTACAAACTCATTCCACATGTTGCTTACAACCCCCCCATACTTTGCTTTTTCAAAAACATACTCTCCAGTAAGAACTTCCATTGTCTTTTGGTTAGCAACAATATTTTTTGCTGCAATATCTAGTTTTTTACCTTCTATTGTAAGTAACTCTACAGCAACATTATATTCTTTTTCTCCTATTAATCCATTACTTATTTGTTCGTTTAATTTTTTTACTTTTGCTGAGTGGTTTTTGTTTGATTTTATTAAGTCATACTGTGAATTTGTAAGATTTGTAAGATTATCTCCAATAACATTTTTACTAAATCCACTTTCAATAGCTAACTTTGCCAGTCTTTGCCCTTCTTCATCGCCATTATCTCGTGCAATCTTATACTTATCAAGCATCTTATTATATCTTTCGGATTGAAGCGATTCATATTTACCTTTCTCAGTATTAAATAACTTCCATTCTTCGCTATTGTATAGTTGATCTTGCATTTTTTTTGCATTTTCCGCAAGCTTCTTTCTATTTTCTTCAGTGTCATATACTAAACCAACAGCCCAACCAGCTAGACCATAGTCAGAAAATTCAAACCCTGATGCCTCTCTTTGTCGTCTTGATACCTCTTCTTTTTTTTGAAGATAAGTTAGGTTTTTAAATAAGTTTTTATATTCCGTTGAACCATATGGATCCTCGTTTAGATCTCTATTGTTTTTTACAAAATTTAAAATGTTATTTGCAGCAGTAGCATTCTCATTTTCAAAGGAAGCGTTGTTTCTTAAAAAAGATTGTAGCCTAACAGCCTCATCGGATGATTTTTCATCAAATGAAAATGTCATTGGGTCTGCTCCATTTCTAGGAGTTACCTTTATGTAATCTGTACCAACCCCTGTTTGCTCAAAGTCAAAGCCCATCGACCCAAATTTTCCACTTAATATATCTAAAGCAGACTCTTCTGTTTTAGCAAGAAAATCTGAGTTAATAATAAGAAATTGATCTATTGTTTTTGGTTTAGCTAAATATCGATCATCGGTAAGCGGTGCATCTTGTTCATACCTTTCATTTAGAGCGGATATACTTGGCCTATCGGTTACTATTTCATATGAATCAGATCCTTTAATTAATCTTTCCCAAATTCCATTATTTATTCTATATTTAGTGTCATTTGACACCATTCCTAATCGTATATCAAATTTTTGATTCTTGTCAAATATAGAAGATTGATTTATAAAGGATTCTACACCGCTCTGATCAACATTGAAAAAGTTATCAAACTCTTTGTACCTTGAATTAAGCAACTCATTTTCTTTTTTATTAGCATTGACAGCCATTTTTTTGACTTCCTCAAACGCATTATAGTCTGGCTTGTCAGGCGTGATCAACGATTTAATCCCTTCTATTCCTCTTGGTCGAGCAGGTTGTCCCGTAACAAGTTCAAATGCTCTATCTTCTGCTGCTTCTTCTCTTGCTTTTGCTGCTGCATCTGCTTTTGCTTTTGCTGCTAATTTTGCTTTTTCTTCTGCTTTTATTCTATCTTGATTTTTTTGAAATTCTGACAATCTTTTTTTCTCAGCCTCAGAAGCTAAATAAAGAGCGTTGTTAGCAGCAAAATTAGGTGCAGCATGACCAGCCGCTTTTGGTTTTTCTTCTTCAGGAAAGCTAACTTGTTTTGCGTATACGGGATATTTCTGAATCATTAATTGGGCAAACTCATAGTTACCCATCTTCTTATATTCAGGAAACTTTGCCCTTAGTTGATTTGCAAATTCGTTATAGTCTATCATTTTTTAATGCCTAAAGGATTATCAAAGAAAGCCGCCCATTTATTTATATTTCCTGCTGCACTATAACCAAAAATACCTGAAAGCTGCTTAGCGTTTTTATAGTAAGTTATAGGCCCTTTAGGATCACTTTTTAATTTAAATCCCCACTGATTAGGTTTCTTTGGGTCCAAAAATATCTCATATTCAGGAAGTAGATCTCTCATTGTGGTATAGTCCTTACTGTTCCACGCCTCTTGAATTATAGGTAGAATGTAATCTACCGCCTTTTCCTCTTCAACCTTAGGAGTAGTTCCCCCCCTAGAACTAGAACTAGAAGATCTTACGACAGGCTCGTCCTCTTCTATCTTAATCGCCATTTGTGACTTTATCATGTCTAATGTTATAGTCTCTGCCCATTTTTTTTGTGCATCTGTAATCATAGGCCCAAATACTTGACGATCATCAGCTTGAACAAGTATTAACTGCTTGTCTAAAGCAATCTTTCGTTGTTTAATCAAAGCATCTGTATAAACAGGCAATCCTGCAATTTCTCTCGCCTTTACCTCTGCATCAATCATAACTTGTATCTTAGCCTTTTTTTCGTCTTCTGTTCTATAGTACTCAACGTCAACACCAGAGAAATTATCTAACACTTGAGCTGTAAAGCTAGGGTTGCTAAGTACACTACTCTGCAAGGCCCCAACTGCCTTTGCCGTAGCAGGGTTTTGAAGTGCATCGGTAACCGTTTTGGTCCCCTTCTCTATTGTGTATTCTGCAAATGTTTTAGTTCCTTTTGTAATTATACCAGCTATATCTACTGTATTATCGAAAAAATTACTAGGTTGAGCGTACCTAATTGTAGGTGTCATGTCAACTATTTTACCATCTACCATTTTTCCAATATAAGACTTTCCAGTTTCATTGTCCCAAAATATTTTTTTATCTCTTAGGTCTCCTATTTCAGCATGAATCTCAGATTTATATTGTTCAAGACCAGTCCCCTTTGACAACCCAGTTGCTGGGTCTGGATTTTGTCTGTCCATTAGCTCTTTGTTCGCTGCGTCATATCCCTTTGCTGATCCTGCAAGCGTGCTCCAACTATCGTTGAGAGCATTTATTCTTTTTTTATAGTCTTTAGGGCTTAGTTCACCGCTCTTTAAAAGCTTGTTCCATTCTGATATCTTTTGTCTTCCAGAATCAGCACCATTTAATATAAAGTTATTTAAGTTTTGTGAGGCATATAACTCCTGTTTATCCATCAGATTATTTGCATCGGTCATGATTAAGTCAAGTGCTTCCTTTTCTTTCTCAACTGCTAAATCATTTGCTTTTCTTCCAGTCTCTACTGCATTAATTTTACCGATTAAACCCTCGGTTATTTTACCCCAGTCAACCCCCTCTGTTGGTACATATGTACTATAGTCTTTTATTGCCATGTTATATAGTTTTATTATTTACTTAAATAAGTAAGCGTATTTCTCATTAAATGGGGTAAAATCATTTATTCCTTTATTTTGAGGATCTCTCCAATCAAGTGACAAGTCAAGTTTTTTAACAAGTGGATTACCAAGTTCAGCTAGAGTTGGAGCTGTAGCTGTAGCTGTAGATTTAGATTTATATCCATATGGATCCTCTACCGTTGGTTTGTTTTTGTCTAATATTCCGCCTATACCAGTCAGTGCCGACCCAGCAGATTTAGACATTGAATTAATTGCAGCAGTCCTTCTCTTTGCTGCCTCAGCCCTACGTAGTTCAGCGTCTTGCTTCTCTCCCATTCCTATACCAAACTCTCTCTCTGCTCTTCTTGCCTCAATGCCCTGACCTGCGTTTGCCTGTTGTAGGTCTCTATTGTATTGAGCCTCCTGTGCAGATGCAGCTAGTGCTAAGTCTCCTTGTTGTCCAACCTGAGCTAGTTGACCAACACCACCAATTACACCAGCAGCTCCTGCGCCTTGTATAGCGCTCAGTGCCTGAGCATCTCTTTGTGCTCCTGCTTCTTGTGCTAGGTCAAACCCTAGTGTAGGCACCTGGACATTTTTAAATGCGTTCTGTTCTTTAATACCTTTAAGCTGATTTGAGGCATCTTGAGATGCCTTACTAGCTATTTTCATATCTTTGTTTGCCTTGATAGCTTGAGCGGCACTAAGACCCAAACCACCTAGTGCTACTATTGTT
>Ga0209296_1002395_pt1 | contig 13524 bp, 21 predicted proteins | sample S_130206_EF_Meta_FD_187319 | JGI IMG/M metagenome (GOLD analysis project Ga0209296, IMG submission 187319) | Freshwater microbial communities from Lake Simoncouche, Canada to study carbon cycling - S_130206_EF_MetaG (SPAdes) (version 2) | ecosystem: Environmental > Aquatic > Freshwater > Lake ...
AGGGAATATGTACTTTTGTATTAAAGGAATCATGCCCAAAACAAAGCCGGCTATTGTACCCAATATACCGGCTGTAAGCAATAGATGAAATACCCAGTTAGGTAAGAATGATATTATCCACATTTAGATATTTATCTTTATTGAAATACATATCATCAATTAGCCAATTATAGTAGTTTTGAAACCCTTCTTCTACGTCAACTTTAGGGTCATATCCAAAGTCTTTTCTTGCCGCATCAATATTCAATGCACCACGACTTGGGAAATCAGCATCCTTGCTTCTAACTTCTAACTGACCTCCACCTGCTAAACATAATGCCATCTGTGCAGCCTTAAGTAAGGTAACACTATGACTCTTTGTAATATTGTATGTTTTGTTTTCTGTATTGTCACTTAATGCAGCAGCAACAATTCCATCAGCAGCATCATCTACATAGGTAAAATCTAGTGTCTCTTTATCACCGTTAACTTTCAATACTCCACCACGCATAGCAGTAAGTAAGAATTTACTAATAACCCTATCTTCAACATCTAACGGTCCGTACACTGCACTTGGGCGAATGATAGTGTGTACAAGATTAGTTCTGCGAGAATAATCACGAACCAGCCATTCACCTGCTAGTTTCATTATACCATATTGACCCTGTGGTTTGCAAATAGCATCTTCTCTAACATCATCAGTAAAGTCTCCGTATACCATACTGCTACTCATATAGATGAATTTGCGTACTTCGTATTTGTTGCAGGTTTCTAACAAGTTAAGTAACCCTTCACTCATGGTACGACTTCCCAATGCCGGGTTACTATTGACAACTTTCTGTCTAGGAAAGCTAGCCATGTGAATTACAATTTCAGGTGCTTCAATATTAAATATTCCATCTATATCTTCAGCATTTGAAATATCGTTGACATAAACAAAACTATTATTACCAATCTTCTTTTCTCGTTCGCTTATAAGATAATCAATTTCAGCTTGAGGAATAATACCATAGTTAGTTTTGTTATCAACTATTGAAACTTGATGTCCTAATTGTTGTAATCGGATGACTACATTGTGTCCGATGAGTCCCAATCCACCTGTTACTAATATATTCATTTATACTTTAACTTCCAAAATACATAATCTTTTGATTTCAAAAAGGCATTAATAGAGTATGCATATCCATAATTGCTTGGATCATGATATCTTCTCCAAATTGGAGTAGGGATACTATGTTCCATAATCCATTTACCTTCTTCTGTTTGTTGCCATTTCCAAATAGGATCGGCAACAAATAAATCAGGATCTTCTACATCACCCATTTTAATAGTATGTACTACGCATTCAATTATGTCTGATTCAGTTGTCATACTGCCATAGTTGCTTTGATAGCAGTATAGCACTTGTAATCAACTAACTCAATATCGTTCGGTGAAAAATCATCTATGTTTTTAATAGTATGATTAATCTTCAATGTAGGTAGTGGTAATGGTGCACGGCTTAATTGTTCTTTAACCTGTTCAACATGATTAGTATAGATATGTGTATCACCTGTACTAATGACTAATTCAGCAACACCCAAACCACATACTTGTGCTATTAAATGAGTGAATAACGCATAGCTAGCAATATTGAAGGGGAGGCCCAAAAAAACATCCACTGATCTTTGATACATATGGCAAGATAGTTCTTTATTCTTGTTAACATAGAATTGACATAACACATGACATGGTGGCAGTGCCATTTGATCTAACTCACCTGGATTCCACGCAGTGAGTATATGTCTACGACCATTGGGGTCTTGTTTGATACCCTCTATTAATATTTTTAGTTGGTCTACTTCTTTATGATGTACACTACCTTTACGGTTGTACGTAGAGCCAAACTCATCCATAAAGACTTCACTCTTGTGTGTTACAGGAGTAAGCCAATGTCTCCATTGTACTCCGTATACACGACCCAAATCACCATCAAACTTAGCTTTAGGTTTCCAGTAACTGGCTAGTGCATTTGGGGTCCAGATAGTAGTGACCCCATCACGGGTGCCATGTGTTAGTTCTGCTAATCGTCGTTCATCTCGGCTACCCTCAATGAACCAAAGTAGTTCACCTACACATGCTTTCCAAGCAAGTTTTTTAGTAGTGATGGCTGGAAAGCCCCTACGCAAATCAAAGCGAAGGTTACGTCCAAACACACTAATAGTCCCAATGCCAGTTCTATCATCTTTTGTTTCTCCGTTAATTAGAATGTCTTGCAATAATTCTAAGTATGATTTCATAAGTTACCTAGTAATTTATCTGTTTCAGGTTGAACGGCGTCAGCAATACTTTGAACATTTAAAATAAATTCAACACCGACGATAGAGTCATCCAACTCTTGTAACTTTCTACTTACGATTTCTTCTATCTGTTCCGGATCCACTCCTTGACTAAAAAACTTTTCAATATTAATAGTATGTTGTTTTTTACCATTAAGTTTAACTATCAATTTCTTGATAAATTCTACTGGTATTTTATTTTTCTCAACATCTTCAAGTATATGTTCCCACTTCTCGATAAATTCTGGACTCATTATGCACTAACTTTTGCTCTTGTTTTCTTTACTTTAGGTGTAGGTTCAGCAACAACTGGCGCTTCAACTACAACTGACTTCTTTGTTGTCTTTGGTTTCTTGACTGCTGGTGGAGGATCCATCTCATTAGCTTGTTTCATTAATATTTCACTTTCAACTAATAATCCTTTAGCCTCAGCCGCCATCTTTGCAGCCTGATAACGTAAATTGTTTGCGATTGCATTATCACCCAATGCACTATTGCCGCTTGCTAGTAATGGTGCGGTTTCTGGTACTTTTGCATCTCGTGTTTTATTTTCACGTTGTCTACGTGCTACTTCAGCTGGAGTTTGCATCCCTCTGCTTTGATCAATATCAGCCATGCGTTTAACTGCATCTTCTCCCTGTTTCATCTCAGTTAAAATTTTATTAAGTTCATTTAATTTAATTTTAGTTTGAGGATTGGGTGTGACAATAATATTTTCTGTGTTTACTTTCTTTAGTAAACCTTCACGATGCAATGTTTGCAATATTGGTTTACCATCTAAACCCAAGGTGCGGTGTAATGCATCAGACAACGATTCAGAATGTTGACCAATATCACTCTCAATGCAACGGATCAATGGATCGTGGATGTGTTGATTTAGTGTTTCTGTATATGTTACAAGACACATGTGGGGTTCACCTGGAACCTCACGAAAAATGATAGCGACCTTACGATCACCTTGTTTACCGACATGTTTTAAAAAACTCATAAATTATTCTCCTTGAGTACATAGATATTTAATATCTAATATACTCAACGAAATATTTTTATGAGTGTTATTGGGTCAATGAGTCAAGCATTTTGTAATGCTCATATGCTTGCACAACCGCAGGTGTAGTATTCCTGCTCTTAGGAGATACTTCTATCCAAACATCATTACTCAATCCAGGATGAATGAAACTATTCCCCAAACTTGCAACGTTTCTTGGCTGGTGAATCTTTCCTCTGGTATACAAATAGTTTGCAAGTTCCTCCACTTCATCCCATGGCTTCACTGCAATATTATAGTCGGCGGGTCGGGTTGAATCAATATTGCCACCATCGTCAAAATATGTTTTTACTACAAACATAAATTGTGCCAAGTTTTCTGCTTTGGTTCGGGTGATAATCAACACCACCTCCTCTTTGGACACTTCACCTATTAGAATAGAACGCAAACATCTACCTAAACTTGTACCAATATACATCATACAATTACCGCTTTCTTTGTTGCTCTGTTACTATAAAATTTATGACCTACATTACGAATAGCATCGGCTATTACTTGTGGACTATCTTCAAATGTTTCTCTAATATCCTGTTCAGACAGTTCAGAATCAAAAGTATAGATTTCATAATGTCGTTGACTATTAATTTGAGCCCTAAGAATCATCTGATGCAAAGGAACATGTGCTGGCCGAACAGTCTCATTCTGTTCTTTGAGAATACGCCAAATGTTTTCTTTTTCCCATTGTTCATGTTCTTTTTCAATTTGTGTGACATTGATTAAGGCTTCAAGCCCATTCATGTCCCACATAACAACAAATCTAGTTGTTTTCTTTTTTGATGAGCGCATATACCATCTTTGCCTGTTCTAATATATCTGCTAATGCTACGTTTGTTTTCGCTGCACGGTGTATTTCACCCCACAGTTTATTTTCCATTATGTGTTCGTGCAATGGACGACCATCGACAGTTCGGTTATCCATAATTAATTTACGTTCGGAGGAACCCGATTCACGTATGTAAACCGTTTTGCCTCCGTCCGGACTTTCGTATATCATGCCTCGTTATACAATGCATAAGTCCCAAATGGGGGATTTGGATTCTTATCACCGTGAATGATCCAAGTAGTATCACAGTAGTCAGGGTCGCCCCATGAACCACATGGATATCCATCAGTAAACACAATCAATCGTTTGGGTTCAATTGCATTTTTCTTCAAGTAATCAAAGATACAATCAAAGTCAGTACCACCACCACCTTGTGGTTCATATTCATCAATACTGTCCATGTTCTCACTGTTAAAGTCTTGTGGATTGTAAGTGTCAGTATCAAAACAGAATACGTGGACCTTGTAACCATCAAACGCATCCATCATACCTGCAATCTCACCCAAGAATGCTTGTGCTTGCTTATTGCTGATAGAGCCACTCATATCAAGTGACACAATCACATCAATTTCTTCTCCGGGAGTCATACCGGGCATGATAGCATCCATATGCCAACCCCTACGTGAGGGACGCATCCAAGAATAATCAGTACGAATGCTGCTAGTCAAGTTTGTTTGAATCAGTTCACGCCAAGGCATAACTGGGTCAGTATGTTGCTTGATTAGACGTTCAACACCTGCGGGCAATTGACCAGCTTCGGCACTTGATGCTGCGCTGATAATAGCCTGTTTCATTTCTTGACGAACACGTTCACGTTCCTCGTCAGACATTTTAGGACGACCTTTACCCTTACCACTTCCGTCAACTTCTTCACCGTCACCTTCACTGTCACCCTCACCATCCATGTGATCATCAATCATTTGATCAATCAAACTATTGATATCAATCTTCTGAACGTTTTGCATCAAGTCATCATAGATTTCCTCGCTGGCTTTGCCGTCGTACTTTTTTTCGTACAAGCAGGGAACACTTGTAATAAACTGACCAACACCATGCCGCTTCAAGTCTGCATTAACTGCATAGTCATTAGCAATGTTAAACATTTGTGGATCACGCTTACCGACACGACCCATGTGATCGTAAACAACGTGAAGGACCTCATGCCCAACCAAGAATTCAACTTCTTTGGGTTTCAATAGCATAATGAAACGGCTATTGTAATAGAATTTCTGTCCATCAGTAGCCGCAGTGCTGCACCATTCATCAGCATTAGTTAATTTAAGACGGGTAGCAAGATTGCCAAAGAATGAATGACGCAACAATAAACCCACACGTGCCGAAATCAATCGTTCACGGGCTAGATTGTCAATCTTAGGATCGGTGGGTCCAACTAGTTTATCAAACTTGTCAGAACGCTTTTTCTTTTTTGTCGGGGCAATTACACTACTCATTTTCAGTCCTTTATCAAATATATGCTATATTATAGCACAGTTGCCATTTTAGCACAAGTAAAAAGAGTGAGAATGTTCACACCATTCTCACCCATAAAATCAATTACCTGCGTCTACGATATACTTACCAAACTTCTTGTGAAACTCATCAAAGTGTTTCAGTTGACTTGGCTCAATCGGCAACTTGTAAGTTTTAAGTGCAATCTTAGCACCCATAACAACCAATTCAGTTTCAAAATTCTTCATAATGTAAGACAAGAAATTGTCAGCCATTTCGTGGAACTTTTTGTTGTTCACTTTTTGAACTTCAAGTGCATCTTTCAATTCATAGCACAGTGAAACAGTAAGCGAGTACATTGCAGAAATTTCCTTGACATTCAAATCAGTTACCTTACCTGAAAGGATATCTGACGGCTGAGGCATCTTACCTGAAGTTTTGCGGTGAGCAGCAAACTTAACAGCAAGACCTTCACCAACAGAACCCGCAATCAGATTGAACAATGTATCATTGTCAGTGTCGTCCTCATCATTCAACAAGTCAGACACAAAGCACCAACTACGCGGGGTAGCGAATGCGCGGCTTGATGATTTGCTATCAAAATCGTACAGGTCTTGTTTAGCAAAACTCAAGTAACCCACAACGTCTTTGTGAATGCTTTTGTTAACTGCCCAGTTTTGCCATGATGTAAAGTCAGGGCGCATTTCCAAGTGCAAGAAACGATTAGCTAGGGGCATCGGCATACGATAAGTAACACCTTTGTCACTGTCACGATTACCTGCTGCTACGATAACAACGTTATCGGGCAACTTGTACTTACCTACACGGCGATTCAGAATCAACTGATAACCGGCTGCTTGTACAGCAGGTGATGCACTATTCATTTCATCAAGGAAAAGAACAACGATAGGGAATTGTGATGCAAGTTCCTCATCAGGCAAATCTACAGGAGCAGCCCAATCCATTTTGTTGATATCACGATTGAAATAAGGGATACCACGAATGTCAGTGGGTTCCATTTGAGCCATACGCAAGTCAATCATATGACCGCCCAACTCTTTTGTAACATCTGCTACAACTTCACTTTTGCCGATTCCGGGAGGGCCCCAGATGAACAGTGGACGTTTGGATTTAAACGCTTTCAACATAGCCTTGCGGGCTTGCACTGAAGTTACTGTCAGATTGTCACTAATTACTGCTGCCATTTTATTTCCTTTACAAGTTTATTTAACTAACACTATCACACTAGAAACACAGTATATCATATAGTTGATTTATCGTCAAGAATTAATGATATGTTTTGGAAACTTTATTCTTCAATTGCACGACGGAGAATCAACTCTTGTTTGCTGAAGGCTTCAATTTCCCAGGGACGAGAAAGGTATGCAGTATTCTTACTGAAACGTTTTCCCGCCCATATTTGAACCCCGTTTTTTGTGGTTTTCAAGGTACCTTTTGCCATTTGCTTTACATGCACCATTTCATGTGCAAGGGTCAATGCAATTTCTTTCAGTTTGCGCTTGGGTTTGATAACCACTAAGTAAGCGCCAGTAACTGCACTGAGGTCCAAAGTCATGCCCTCATTGCTTTCGCATTCGTCATACAAACGGATCAACAGTGCCTTTTGGCAACGGTCAAGTTTCAATTGAGTAACCATAGAGGGCAAGATTGCTTCCACAAACTTGCGATTCCTGCGACTACCCTCTACTTTGATTTCCATGAAATATTTCTGCAATTACCGAAGAATGTCAACTTGAACGTCAACATGGACCTTGTTCATGTTGAAATCATACACTCCAATACGATGACCAATACCATCACACCCTTCACGTGCCATCAGATGCAAGGTTGACTCAACAGCTTGATAGTGTACAGTAGTTGCAAATCGGCTGGTTGTTTCACCTACCGTCATATAGATGCCAACCCCGTCAATAATGACGCGAATTTTTTGAGAATTCTTGAAGCCCAGAATAACGGATTTTGTACGCATTTCGTTGTCCTTTAATTAACTGTCTAAGTATGTATTATATACCCAAAACCATTTAATGTCAAGCCCGATATGTAGAATAGTTACGGATTTTACTTTGCTTATTAGCATGGCTTTCGTTGAATTTAATCTCATATCCACGCTGCCGTAGAGTATTTACCAAAGTTGACAAATCACAGTCCTCTTCCAAGAAAGCATTGGTACCATTTTGATAGCTGTAATGAGAAATCTTATCAGCAATACCAAGCTGAACCAACTTTGCTTTGGGGAAGCGAGCCCATGCATGACCCGGATCTGCGAAAACTTTGATAGAGATTTTTTTAGCCATTGTGTAGTCCTTTAATTAACTGTCTAAGTATGTATTATATACCCAAAACCATTTAATGTCAACCTACAGTCTCTATTCCGTATTCGCTACGACGGTCAATGCCTTCGTGTGGGCAGTATATCTCGCTTAGTGTCCAGCATTGTTTGAACTCAGCCACACGTACATGCGGTACGGGTAGAGTGTAGAACTCAGCTGCCATGAGTCTGGTAAAAATCTTCATGGGCGCATCCAGTTCAAAGACACAATGGAAATCGTGCAGCTCCAGCATCTCTTCAACCAGTTTGTATGTGATGTAGAAAGGTTCTTTCATTTTGATTCCTTTAATTAGCTGTCTAAGTATGTATTATATACCCAAAACCATTTAATGTCAACCTTTAATTTCCTGACGGAGACTTAATGAGTTCAGTAGAGTATTGTGGTAGGCGATTGTCTGTACTGATAAATCCTACATTTTTATCATTCTCAAGTTTGGCTGTTCTGGCCCGTAGTTCACTTGAACTATAATTATGTTGACGTTTATGATAGTGTAACTCAATCCCATTATTAATACACCATTGTTTACCTGTAAAGTCCCTATTCAAATATTCGTCACTCAAGAACCGTATATGAATAGTTTGAGTTTGCATTAGTTGTAACAGATCGTATTCGGTTTCGTAAATAAGAATTTCATCTACATACCTACAAGCCTGTAATTGTACATACCGTTCATATGCACTTTGTACAGGTTGATTTTTAACACCCGGACGATCAACGGTAGGATCAATTTGCAATGCTACAATAAGATAATCACATAATTGTTTTTCCATCTTTAACATAGTCACATGGCCGGCGTGTAAAAAATCAAAACTACTACAATTAAATCCAATTTTCACGCTGAATCCTTTTCAGATAAATGAGGGAAACCGTCAGACGGCCATTCAATTCCATATTTGTTCCATGTGAAGTTTTCTTCTGTTGCTTTATTATACGGAGCATCTACTATATATTGTACTATTGCTTCGTCTGATAATACTAGATATCCGTGGGCGTATTGTGGAGGAATTAATAATGCATTAGTATTATCTAGAAAAATCCCAAACCATTTGCCAGATTCTGGTTCAAGTGCTACATCAAATATACTACCATAAACTGGCATTATCAGCTTGTATTGATTTTGTCTATGCATGCCGCGCAACACATCACGTTTGGAACTGGCAATATTCAATTGCCGAAAATTACCACGCATCTGGTCGTGATTGATCTTCCATAGTTCACAAAAGTCACCTCGGGTATCTTTGTATTTTGTATGTTCAATTATTTGTAGTCCAGGTAACATTTCACCGTATATAAGTTGATTATTCATTTTATTTCATCAGTAGACCCATTAGAATTAGCTTTTCCAAATGATCTATTGCTTTATTAATTTTCTCTACCTGAGTTTGGGTAAAGTTATTTGTCTTTAAACGGCGTCCATTTACTTCAAGTTTACTTAACTCAGTAACCATAAGTTGAAGATTGTTAAACATTTTTCGCAAGTCAGGATTATATCCAATTCTATTCAAATCTTTACTTATTTGTATAGATGCTTCTTGCCAGTCTAACGCAGTTTCAATTTTCATATCAGTATTGTATCAGATAATGGTATTTATGTCAATCAATTACCCAACACTAAATAAGAGCGTGAAACCCACAATTGCATTATTCTTATACGACCCAAAATGCTCAGTTCAGTCAGGCAACGGGATAATGAAGGCATTAAGCCAACACTATAACTTCAAAATATTCAGCAAAAACATTCTAGAATACGATTTCTTTGACAATGTAGATATGATTGCTGTTCCCGGAGGAATAGGGGATGCTAGTACATTTGATCAACTATTCAAAAACAACGGTGATAGAGTACGAGAGTTCATCAATAATGGTGGAAGATATTTGGGTATTTGTATGGGAGCATATTGGGCAGGCAGTCATTACTTAAATGTATTAGATGATGTGGATGCTGTTCAGTATATCAACCAACTTGGCGCAGACACTCGCAGACCTCATGCCAAGAACTTAAGTATTACATGGAAGACTGAACCCATGAAAATGTTCTTCTATGATGGGTGTTCATTGATTGGCAACAAACATAAATTCAAAACAATTGCTACATACGCAAATGGTGATGCTATGGCAATATATCAAAAACGCATAGGACTAATAGGCTGTCATCCCGAATCAGAACAATTTTGGTATGATAGCTATAGCTATTTGAAGGGCAAGTGGCACGGCGGTGTACATCACGAATTGCTCTTAGATTTCACAAACGATTTAATGAAACGCTAGTTCCAGTATTTGCTTGAGTCTAAACTATCCCAATATTGTTTGTTATTACGATTGATGAAATTATTAACAAGATATTTGGCCATACCCAGGTATCCCATCTTTTTGAATCTGCGACTGTCTTGTCCAAAATGATGTTTGACTATTCTAAACTTTTTAGGACTATATTTCCTAGATAAAAAATAATCTTCGGACGTTGAAAACTGTTCAGGGAATCCACCGTACTCAATAAACTTATCTTTGCGAGTTAGCATAAATGCACCGACTGCAAACGGGCTAAAGAATTTTAGTGTATGGTTTATAGTATTGAAAATAGCAAACCCTAATGTTGCTCTTAAGTCTTTATCGTAGCACTTGATATTCAATCCAACCAAATCTAAGTTTTTAGATTCAAGTTTATCAACCGCATCACGTATTACATCAAACTTAAAGAAACGAACATCAGCGTCAATGAATAGTATGTATGGGGTAGTGGCAAGTCTAGCTCCATTGTTCTTAGCAACACTAACAGGACCTCCTTCAATAATCTCAACATTCAATTCAAAACTGTTATCACGTATCACTTGCCTAGTGTTATCAGTGGAACAATCAGCAATGATGATTCTAGTATCACCAATGTTTTGTGAACGCAATGAATCTAATAGATGATGTATATAATTTTCTTCGTTCTTGCAAGGTACCACAATAGTTATTTTGTCACAAAGTTTCATTATCTTTTTCCTTGGTCCAAATTATGATTTCCCAACGCCCGTCCCAATGTTCTACAAGTGCTGTACATGATTCAACCCAGTCACCGGTATTCATATAAACAACGCCATCTATATCTTTAATCTCAGACGAGTGTATATGTCCACAGATTACGCCATCAAATCCACGCTTCTTGCAGTAACCTGCTAGATTTTCTTCAAACCTGAATACAAAGTCTACTGCTTTTTTAACTCGGTACTTAAGAAAACGGCTAAGGCTCCAGTAACCAAAACCCATACGGTGACGTATCCAATTGTACTTACTATTGATAGTAAGGATGAAATCATATGCGCTGTCTCCCAAAAATGCTAGCCAAGGTGCTAGTCTAGTAATACCGTCAAACATATCTCCGTGTACCACAAGATAATGTTTGCCATCAGCACCTATATGTTCTATTTGATTATGTATTTCAACAAGTCCAAAATTGAACCCGTATGGAATCATCGGGCGCAAGAATTCGTCATGATTTCCTGCAATATAAACAACACGAGTGCCGCGTTTGGCATGACCAAGAACACGACGGACCACATTAGTGTGGCTCTGTTTCCATTGCCATTTATTTTGCTGTATCTTCCAAGCATCAATTATATCCCCTACTAGATATAGGGTGTCACAGGAATTGTGTTTTAAAAAGTTGTTAAGCTGTTCTGCCTTGCAGTCTCTAGTGCCCAGATGAACATCGGATACAAATATTGATCGGTAAGTTTTCATACATTTTATTTCTCACTCTTATTATTTAATAAAAAAAGAGCCTTTCGGCCCTTAGTGCTGGTTACGAGTTCCAGCCTCCGCTCAATCTTGCGGTCGGTTTAGTGTAGTGCTAACCTTTTCCAGTCTGCACGAATCTTGTTTTTCACTGCTAGCGGCAATGCAACATAATCTAAGTCATCTGCTGCTTTATCGCCATTAATAAACGCCCAATCAAAAAAGTTGATAGCAGTTTTAGATGCAGCAGTATCAGTTGGTTTGATATGCACAAGAATGAATGTAGCACCACTGATTGGCCATGCTTCTTTTCCCTCTTGATTAGTCAATATCTGATAGTATGTTTTATTCCAATCAGCATTTGCAGCGGCTGCTTTAAATGCATCTTCAGTTGGTGCTACCCAAGTTCCTGAACTGTTCTGCACGTTAACCCAGTTCATTTTAGTTTGTTTTACATAAGCAAACTCAACGTATCCCAATGTACCAGGTAACTGCCGAACCATAGCAGCAACGCCTTCATTACCTTTTCCGCCTGCTCCTACTTTCCAATTAACAGCAGTACCGTCACCAATAGTGTCTTTAAATTCTTTGCTGACTTTGCTAAGATAGTTAGTCCATATAAATGTAGTGCCAGATCCATCTGCACGACGAACCACTGTGATAGCTTGCTCAGGTAATGCTAATGTGGGATTTAATACCTTGATAGCATTATCATTCCATTTAGTGATTTTTCCTAAAAAGATATCAGCGATAACTGTGCCTGTTAGTCGTAACTGTCCTGGCTCAATTCCTTTAAGATTGATAACCGGAACAACTCCACCAATTACTGTTGGGAATTGAAATAATCCACTTTCTTTTAATTTCTCGTCTGTAAGTGGCATATCACTTGCACCAAATGTAACTGTCCTAGATTCAATTTGTTTAATTCCCGCACCTGATCCTACTGATTGATAGTTGACGCGGATGTTAGTAGCTTTGTTATATTCACCTGCCCACTTTGAATACAAAGGAGTTGGAAATGTTGCTCCGGCTCCTGTAATTTCTTGTGCTGATGTAGCGAATGCTACCATTGCCAGCAATGTTGTAAATAATTTTTTCATGTAATCTCCTTATATGTTACGCAAATATTTAGTGTTACTATTGTGACAGTAATATTACATAAGGTTAAAGGGGCTATACAGCCCCTTTATAATCAATATGATTAGATTAGATTAGAAATTGTGTTCTAAACCTAATGCGTACTTGGTAGTTGTTACTGCTGCGTCTTCTTTAAGATAACGAGCATGAACCATTGTACGCTTACTTAAACTATATGAAGCACCCAGGTCAAATACCTTAGTTGTATCATTTGTGCCATAGCTAGCAAGTGCCATCAATGAAGAAGTCAACGGTAAATTAACACCAATACTCTTACCACTTGAAGTTACGTTAGCAACTTTGTCATCAGAATATGTAGCGAAAATCATAGTACCTGTGTTGGCAACATTAACTTTTGCACCATAAATGGTTGAAGTACTAGTTGAGCCATTATCAAAATTTGCTACGGTAGCACTGATTGGTCCACTACTGAATTCAATACTAATAGCTTGAGCATTATTAACACCTGCCGCTTCGCTATTGCTGATTACATAATTAGCAGATAATCCATTGATCGGCGTAACTGAAGCGAATACAGCATTACTTAATCGTGAACCTTGAGCAGCATGAATTACCGCGGCGCTTGAACCGTATGCATTACCCATTGCATCATAGTTATCAAGTGTACGTGCGATAGTGTGCTTATCACGACCAACTCCAACTGACCACATTTTGCTTGATACACCTACAACAGAAGTTCTA
>Ga0209296_1002398_pt1 | contig 13510 bp, 13 predicted proteins | sample S_130206_EF_Meta_FD_187319 | JGI IMG/M metagenome (GOLD analysis project Ga0209296, IMG submission 187319) | Freshwater microbial communities from Lake Simoncouche, Canada to study carbon cycling - S_130206_EF_MetaG (SPAdes) (version 2) | ecosystem: Environmental > Aquatic > Freshwater > Lake ...
GTATAATATTGCAATGTTGCATTTACATCATCGGTTATTTCCAATATAGCATAATCGCCATCTTCAACTGTTCGTTTTTGTTTAATAATTGATTCCGCATCGCGTCTGGCATTTTCTTGGTCTACTTTTTTCATTTGCATAATTTTATCCATATAAAATTTAATTTTTTCGCCAGTTGGTAAAGATGGATCTACTTTGAACCGTTCTTCAACCTCATATGGGGTTATATCGTATTTTTTATCAAAAAATATTTCTTTCCCATTATCTTCCATTAATTCATCTAGGTCAATATAACGTTTTGCAATAACTTTAATTTTATCACATTCCGCTAACCCACCTTTATTTTTTCCTTCTGTTCCTTTACCTGTCTTTTTTTTCGCGGTTCCTTTACCCGTAACCAAATCTTCTTTATTTCTTGCTTCACTGTTTAAATACATATCAATATCAGTAATATCTCTTGCCCCATCCGCAATCATTAAATTTGTTGTTATTAAACTAACTGCATTATTGTAAAATATGCCATTATCAACCTCCATGATGCGTTTAAAAAATTCTGCATTTTTCATTTGTGTTATTGTATCCGTAAAGCCATACACATCCAATACCTTTGCCTTTAGATTTGGGTTTTCGTCAAATAGTTTAATAAAGGATGGTATAAGAACATTTTGAGAACTTTTTATAGTTTCAAAAACACGTGACTTAGCTAAATATTTTTTTCTATATTCAATTATTTTTTCACTAATGTATTCGGACATTTCCTTGTATTGCAAAAATGATATATCCGGTTGATAAATCATAAAGGGTTCTAGATAAGTTAAAATTTCAGTTATAGAGAGATTATTAATATATGGTTTAATTACATTAAATAATACCTTTGTTTTTGGAATGACACTATCCAAAAACATGTGATACAAACTATCCTTCTCATCTCTCCTATCTTTAATTGTTTTATTTTCACTGTTTATTTTTTCAAGTAGTTCAGCATTCATGCGATAATTTCTCGTTTTATTTAAATACTTATCACTGTCATGACTGTATGGTTTATTAAGTTCACTTATTGTTTTTCTATAAACTCTTGTAGTTTGATTTAATAATTTCCAATATTGTATATAATGTAAATTTAAATTAGATTTATCAAGAATAGAGGATGCATTCATATTAACACGCGAAAAATAGAGTGATGCTTTTGGCAAGGTTAATAATGATTGTATATCTATGGTGTCGTTTTGGGTTACGGGGACTCGTTTAATAATTGGATTTTCACCTCTAACCTTTGTTATATCTAATTTGGTATTTCCGATATTATAATTTTGGATTGCAAATCGTTTTTGTGTTTGTGGTTGTTTTCTCTCAGAAACATTCGTGCTATGAGGCATAGAAAATGTATCATTTCCTTTTACTGATGAATTAAAATCATCCAAGTTATCTATAATTGCCGTGATGTTTGTATTAACACGTTTATTTAATAATGTTTTATTTTTTTCATTCATATCAGTCAACTCATTGTATGGTGTTTGAAAGTGATTATATTCTTTTTGTAAATAGTCATACTTGTTTTGTTCACCTTCATTCGTGTTTTTGGTATAATTATTAATAATAATTTCTTCTTCCCTTCGTTCTTGTGTTAGAAATAATAATTCACTATCTTCTTCTAGATGTTCATCGTCATCTTCAGCTTCATCTTCTTTTTTATCTTCATTTTTATATAATTTTTTAATATTTTTTGCAACAGGAATAATCCAATGTAAATTTTTCTCCAAATTTTCAAGAGTTTTTATTAAGGGTTTATAATTTGAATCGTGTGGTTTTGGCATCTTTGCATGACCCTTATTATCAAACTCAGAAAAGGTATCTCTTAATTGTTTAAAACGCTGTATCATAGTATTAATATTATTTTTTACCCTATCCGTTCTCTCTGCATTTGGAACAGATGACAATAAATCATCTAACATGTCATCTAATTGTTTTTCAATATCATACCGTTGTTCTTCTTCTGGCACATCAACCATTTGTGTTATAAATTCTAAATCTTCGCCAAATTTAATTTGGTCTGCATTGAATATCATTGTTTTAATTTGTTCCTTTGCTTCTTGTAATGTAATTGTTTTAGGACCAGATTTATCGTCAATTTCTTGATCGTTTATCATATCTACGTCAATATAGTCCTCGTTATTTCTTTCTTCATTGGCTTTTACTTGTGTATCTACATCATCAACTTTGCCATCATCAACTTTGCCATCATCAACTTTGCCATCATCAACTTTGCCATCATCAACTTTGCCATCATTACCTTTAGCATCATTACCTTTAGCATCATTACCTTTGACATTTTCATCTTTATCTAAAACTAAATTTGTATCAGGCGCTCTTCTTATTTTTATTTTCTCAATTGGTAAAGAATCCGGCAGTCCCTTATATTCAAAATCAATAAATACGACATCATTGTCTGGATATGTTGTAATTTCAATTCGGTCTTCTTCCAAATTTGTAATTTTACCTGTAATTGTTAATGGCAAATCTCCATTAAAAAACACGTCAACCCAAACACCAATAATTAAATTATTTTGTCGGGCATAACCACTTTCTTCTGCTCTACTTTTTATGATAATACTTTCAATAGATTCGTTATCTAGTTGTCCATCAGTTAATGTTAACATCACTTCAGACCCATCCGCTTCTTCTAAACGTAATTTATCATCATCAATGTATTCAATGTAATATACTTTATTATGTATTTCACTATCATTAGGGGCAATTACTTCAATAATATCTCCTAATTGTAATTTAACTTTATCAGCCATTACCTTATATTTATAATAGAAATTTTTATAAATAGTTAAATGAAAAAAGTATTTATAAAATTATAAAAGTAATTTGATAGAGTGAGTCTATTAATTATATGCCTTTTATGTTACTTGGCAATTTCAAATACCTTTCCAATATTATTATAAACCTTGATTAATTCATCAGCTGCATTTACAATATAGGTTGTAACGGTAACCTTATCGGTGGGGGACTTAAACCCCAGACGAATAATTGATTCATCAATATGTGGATGAGGTTTTCGGAAACCACAAAAATGAATCGTATTATTGTAATGAGTATTATACAATACAAATTCAACTGCTTTGCCAAGTGTATAATCTTCATTTTTCAATAAAACATCAAAACAATTTGGTATAGTTGTCTCTGTCGCCGTAATAATGCCCTGTTCACTTTGTATAGTGTCCTTTAATTTTTCTAATTTGTCAATCATCAGTTTAGCTGAACGGGAAATAATTTCTCTATTATTAATTTGTCCAACCGTTTCAACCTTAAAATCAAATGAATCTGGTATAAAATGCCGCTGAGCATCTAATAAATGCCAATCTTTTTCTGCAAACAATACTTCATCGGCATTAAGTGTTTTAGACAATTCTATTTTTTTCGCTGCCCAAGCTGCTTTGACTTTAACCGGATCCATTGTATTTGAGTATACGAATGTAGAAGTAATATTAAATGCACTGTCTTCTTTGGTGGTTCCTATATCAAATTTGCACGTAAGCACCAATTGTTCCCCCTCAATATCATCGGATACCTTTGGAAGTAAACGAACTAATTCGGGGTAATCGCTTGTTATTGAATTGGGTGGAAACATTTTAGACGAAAGTTCTTTGTTATATTGTTTTGTTTCTAGATCCATAATCTGAAAATCGGCCGTTGTTACATATTCTACACTGGTTGAGTTATTTTGTTTTTTTACAACCAACATATATTTATCAAGAGGAAATTCCGAAACATCAGCATAAATTGGAATACAACTAAGGCGTTGCTTAATTAGTTCATTATTCATTCTAGTTGTATTTACTTCAAACACTGCTTTGTTGGCTTCGTGTGGGGAAGTTCGGAAGACAATACTAGGAATTTCGCTTGAAATACGACGCAGTCCATTTGCAATACTTACATTTACGCCCTTTAGTGTAAATGAGAGCACATTATTTGCCTCAGAAATATTGGTAATAGACGGTTCCATTTTGAGCGATTTGTATATAATATAATAGACGATAATTGTTAAATCAATTTTATTATTTATTATTTATTAATTAGTTTATTTAGATATCTTTAAAATAATATTTTTTATATAATGAGTTCTATTCTTTACTATAGCAATTACTGTGATAATTGTAGTAAATTATTACAAATGATATCAACCTCAAATTCTAAAAAAGATATGCATTTTATTAATATTGATAAAAGAGTTAAAAAAAGTAACGGTGCTACTTATGTTGTTTTAGAAAACGGACAGGAACTGCTTTTACCACCAACAATAACCAAAATACCAGCACTATTGTTATTAAATAAAGGTCATCATGTTCTTTTTGGGCAAGATATATACAAACATTTAGAAGCACAAAATATAACATACACAAATCAAACGGTTAAAACGAATGGCGAACCAATGGCATTCGCATTATCTGGCGGTGGCGGATATGGTGTTGCTTCAGATAATTTTAGTTTTCTAGATCAGGACCATCAATCATTATCAGCAAAGGGTAATGGAGGAATGCGACAACAGCATCATTATGCTGATATTGAATATATTGGTAATATAGACACTCCACCAGATACATATGAACCAGATAAAGTTGGAAATGTATCTATGGAACAACTCCAACAACTCCGTAATAATGATATACAACCACAAAAGAGATAACACAAGAAAAAAAGATAACACAAGAAAAAGAGATAACACAAGAAAATAATTTAGTTAAAAATAGATTTAAATAATATAACATACATATATTACATTATTTAAAAAAATGAATAAGTCGCAAATAGTTGACGCATTTAATAAACATTTTATTGAGTTTATTATGGATATTGAACGAGTGTTTCCAAATGATTCGGATATAATGTCAACGCGCAAAACAATTAATAAATCACTTATATTAATGCCACGTGCTTTAATTAAAATGTTTAATGAGCATTTTGTTAAATTATACAGTAATCAAATTGAAAATGGTGATATTTCATTTTTTATTGAAAATGATTATAGAAAACAACATGGTTATAAAGAAGATGACCAAGTATGGGCATTGGATAAAATAGAATCGTTGCGACAACCGGTTAAGAATATGAGTGAAGAAGAAAAGAAAAAGGTAGTGAAATATTTACAAAATTTAAAAAAATTAGCAGAGTTGTTTAACCAACCTAAAATAAAATAAATGGATTAAATTAATCGTTTTTACCTTGTTATATATATTTCAACCAAGTTTGATTTAAATATATAATTATTATAATTAACTATATAATAATTATGGCAGAACCACAATCACAATCACAATCACAGGGGACAAAAGTGCAAATACCATCTGATTTCAAAAAAATTATTGTAGATATGACAAAAGATATATTAGTGTCTTTCCCTGAACAAAAGAATAATATGAATGTCAATTTACACAACTTAATTTTTGAGGATGATGTAGACAAATTGGATTATTCACTTAAATATGTATTCACCTTTTGTAAGACAGTATACCCAAAGCGTTTTTTTGATATTCTTTATCAAACCGTTGATGTGTTTAGTGAAGATATTGAATTTTTACCAGGTATTAATTTTAAATTATTATGGAATGAAAATATTTCAGATAAAACACGTGAAACAATTTGGAAGTATTTACAGTTAGTATTATTTAATATTGTTTCTAGTATTTCTGATGGTAATACATTTGGCGATACGGCGAAATTGTTTGAAACAATTGACCAGGATGAATTTAAAACTAAATTAGAAGAAACAATTAATCAAATGCAAACATTATTTGGAGAAAATAATACAGATCCGCCAGAAGATGCTGATAATAATGATGGTGAAAGCGACACTAATTCTGATAAATCTAGTAAAAAGGGAGAAAAAACTTCTGGAATTAATTTAGAGGATTTGCCCAATCCGGCCGATATTCAAAATCATGTAAACAATATGATGAATAGCAATCTTGGTAAATTAGCAAGAGAAATTGCGGAAGAAACTGCGAGTGAACTAAATATTGATATGGAGAATGCGACTTCTATTAATGACGTATTTAAAAATCTAATGAGTAACCCATCTAAGATAATGGGATTAGTTAAAAATGTTGGTTCAAAGTTAGATGCAAAAATGAAATCAGGTGATGTTAAGGAAAGTGATTTGTTGGCTGAAGCAAGTGAAATGATGAAAAAAATGAAGGATATGCCTGGTATGGGAGATATTCAAAGTATGATGAGTAAAATGGGAATGAATCCACAAGGAAAGGGACCAGGAAAAGTAAATGTTAATGCAATGCAAAATAATTTAGATAAAAAATTAAGGGAGGCAAAAAATCGTGAAAGAATTTTAAGAAACTTGGCAGAAAAGAAAGCCGCCGCCGCTGCCGCAGAAGAAGCCGAAAAATCATTACTGACCGCCAAAGATGATCCGTGTGAAACGATTGTTTTTTCAAAAGGAGAACATGTTGAGCGAAGCACACGTGAACAAATGACAACTATAGAAAATCACAATACAGATAAAAAGAAGAAGAAGAAGAAGAGTAATAAATAAAATTAATTAATAAAATTAATTAATAAAATTATCAAAAAATATAGTATAGGTTAATAAGTTAATAATAGTATACTATAAAACTAGAGATATTTTATGCTATAAAATATTTGTGATTATATATATAAATGAATAATTCATTCTGGTTGGAAAATCCAAATATTTTATTTAAATCAGACCAACTATCAAATATTTGGCCTACTCCCGAAATGTCATTTGAAAATAAATTAAATGCAATTACACGGCTTGTTATACTATTGATGTTTGTCGGCTACTTATTGACAAAAAATAATAAAGTTATATTATCTGGGCTATTGTCTTTAGGGGCTATTGTTCTTCTTTATACCATAAAAAATAAAAAGAATATTAAAAAAGAAGGGTTTACTGATAATGAACTGTATAATGTTTTAAAGACAAGTTTTACTGAGCCAACTGTAACTAATCCAGTTATGAATGTTTTACTACCAGAAATAAACGATAATCCTAATCGTCCTAGAGCGGCACCCTCTTTTGTTCCTATTGTTGAAAATGATATCAATAATAAAACCAAAGAATTTATTATTAGAAATTTCAATGACCCTAGCATTGATGAAAAATTGTTTAAAGATTTAGGTGATAATTTTAACTTTGAACAATCTATGCATGCTTGGCATCCGATGCCTAATACTATGGTTGAAAATGACCAAAAATCTTTTGCTGAATTTTGTTATGGTGATATGATAGCGTGTCGTGACGAAGAAAATAATGAGATTGCGTGTGTAAGAAATATGCCACCACGCTGGACAAACTATTAATCATTTATTATTTTATTAATGATATGTAATATTTATATATAGACAATCTATTATGTAATATTTTTATATTTAATCATATTATATAATATAATGGCGTCTGTATTTGATTTTAAATTTAACCAGTCCGCAAGATTAGGTGATGACCGAACCGACCTTAGTCAGCGAACATTACAAAACTCTGAATATGCTAATTATATGCTTGATAGTTTTCGTCCATCCTGCCCTACATCAAATCATGTTGACTTTGCAACCAGTCAACCCAGCATTAATTTTACTGGGAGTCATCATGTTAGTGTAGGTGGTTCCAATATTAAAGAAAGTTCAGAATTGTTAATTAAAGGCATTTCTAAACCCAAATGCCGTATTTCTTTGAACGAGCGCCCTTATTTAACTGTTCCTTATTTAGGACGAGGGAAATGTGATCCTGAATTAGAATCTCAGATGCAACAAGGTGATTTTGCAAACAATAAAAAAAGCATTAATCCTAGCAGTGAAGTGTGTTATTCTCAATATGCGTTAACGCCGATGATACCTACATTAAAAGCAACGATTAGCAATCCGGCAAATTTAATTGAAAGTAATGCCGCGGAAGGATGGATTCGCGGTGGATTGCCTTCTCGTGAATTAGCACGTGATAAAGAATATACTGATACACTTAACCGTTATTAAATATGATTTATAATTTATTAGTTTAATTTATTATACTAGATCAAAAAATATAGCAGTGAACATCATGTCACCGATTATACAAATGATTATAAAAACATAATTAGTTTTTCTAATACTGTTTTATTTGCTATATTATAGAAATAACCTAAGGTAATCATGAAAAAAGGTAGTGCAAGAATATCACAGTAATGCGCTAATTCATTATTTAGTTTCATTTATATATATTATTATTACATAACATTTAATCTTCTTATACATATTTAAACATTTCTCCCTTATTTTATCATTTAATAAATGTATCAAGCGGATTTTGTATGCACCTATAAATTAATTGATGATATAGACGAAAATGATCAAGAACAATTATATCGTATTCAATTACTACAAGCATTTGATTTAACAGAATGGAATGATGATAAAATTAATAAAATAATTGAAGAATTATATTTATCCATAACTCTTACGGGTGTTTTTAATGATGTTTTTATAAAGGCAAAGCTGAATAACCACATTAATGAAATACTAGAAATATACAAACTCAGTAACACTGAAATAGAAACTGATAAAATTGCGATTCTAGATGAGAATGATATAGTATTTAAGTTGCTTTTTAAGTTTGAATATTTTGATTTAACACATAGATGTCTTATTGATTATTTAATAAATAAATCTATTGATGAAAAATATTTAAATAAATTACTATTAGCATTATAACATCAAAACATATATGGAATAAGTATATATGGAATAAACATATATAATTAAATATTATATATTTTTTTATAACTCTATAATAATATAATATAGTATGGCATCAACACGAAATATTAATACACGCGGTAATTATAATTTAGAACAAGAACATTATAACTTGGGACGAGAGAATATTTTATACATTCATAATCCACAGGGTAAAGCATATATAAACTCAATGCCAAGTGTGGGGTATATGCCAAATCGTATGCCAAGAGATACTTTATCATCCAATCCAATTGAAATTGAATCTATGCTGTTTGGGATCAATTCAACAAATCTAGTTAAACCTAGAAAACCAATTAAACCACAGCTTAAAGCGATTCCGACCTTGAACTTTTTTGATCGCCTTCCGACTCATTTACCAAAACCCCTTGTTGTTGAAAATAATCAACGACCTTACCCGATTTAATTATACACTTGTTAAATTATATACTTGTTAAATTATATACTTATCAAATTATACACTTGTTAAATTATACACTTATCAAATTATATACAATATTATAAAATATAATAATATATATAATAAATAATGGCATTTACACGTTTTCACGATGACCCTTGCCGAATAAATAAACAATTACAAGAATCTACCGGAATTGGAAGATATATGTTGAATGTTCCAGGTAATGGAAGCAAGCCCTTATACATGGAAGATCCACATATTCGTATGCAAAAATGGGGAGCGAATTTAATGACCAATACTGTAAACTTAGAAAGTGATTTATTCGGTTTATCTAGAAATAGTAATCGCGATGATCTTGAAAAAAATGAGTATAGATTAAATGCTGTTAAAACATCCAAGGTTAATTATAATAATGCAAATGTATCTACTGATCAATCAAGAGCAACGCATCCTGCTTGGGAATACCGCGATTTAGAGCAAACTAAATATAGTATATTACCATTAAACCCTCAAGAAAATATTTGTTTTCCTTTTCAAAATAATTTAAGTACACGTATATTGGAAAAAGATATATTTGTGGCAAAGGCACCTAGACGATTAATTGATACTTAACCTATACTTAATTTATATGATAAAAAAATAAAATACACACTTTCACACAACATATAATATATAATAAATCTACTATTTATTATATTTAATATATATAAATGGCTGAATTAGCAGTTCCTTTAATAGCATTAGGGAGTATGTATATTATTTCCAAACAAAAAGATAAAAAATGCAATAATGAAGGTTATACAAATATGCAAGGTAGCAAGAACCCTTTACCTAATATAAATCCACCGATTCCTATTAAAAATTTCCCCACTACTGAAGAAATAACCAGAGAGAATAATGTTGGTGCTTATATTAAACCAAATCAGCATACCGACAAATATAGCAATCCTACTCAAAATGGAGCATCCCGAAATGCTTTACCTGGACCTAACTATTCATTAACAGGAAACCCAATTGATCAATCTAATTTCAAACATAACAATATGGCTCCTTTTTTTGGTGGGAAAATACGTGGAGCAACTGCCGATAGCACTATACATGAAAGCATTTTAGATAATATGCAAGGCACTGGTTCGCAGTTTTTTTCTAAAAAGGAACAAGCGCCTTTATTTAATCCACAAGAAGGGTATCAATATGCAAATGGTGCTCCTAATGTAAGTGATTTTATACAATCACGGGTAAACCCTAGTATGAAAATGGCAAATGTAAAACCTTGGGAAGAACAGCGGGTTGGACCTGGATTAAATAAAGGGTTTACAAATGATGGTAGTGCGGGGTTTAACTCTGGTATGGAAGCACGTGATTTATGGACCGACCGAACCGTGGATGAACTCCGTGTTGCCACAAACCCAAAAATGACCTTTGAATTACAAGGGCATGAAGGTCCAGGAACACACTTTATTAAAAATGCTCCTTCTTCGCAAACACAAGGAAAGGTTGAAAAGCATTTGCCCGAAAAATATTTTGCATCTGGACCTGAACGTTGGATGACAACCACTGGTTTGGAAAAAGCACAAATGGCAAGAGGGATTGAACTATTGCATGATGTGAATAGAACGAATACAACCGCGGAATATTATGGCACACGTGCAAACCAGAGCGAAGGAACGTATATTGACCAAGAACACCAACCTTCACGCCGTCAAGCACTTCCACAAAAAGCGTTTGCTCCCCCTACTTGCACTGGCACTGCCTGCGCGACGACAGGTGATTACGGAATTCAAAGTTATACAAAGATTTCTAATAATCGTTCAACCACCCGCCAAAATACAATCATAGGTCCGGTTGGTGGTATTATAAAAGCAATTGTGTCACCGATTGTTGATTTTATTAGACCCACGCGCAAAGAAGATGTGGTTGATAGCATGCGTTACAGCGGAAATCCCACCGCACCTGTAACTAAGGGACAAATATACAATCCAGCTGATCGGACCAAAACAACCATTCGGGAGATGACAGAAGCTGATTTAGATTGTAACCACTTGAATGTTCAACAACAAAATGCAAGTGCCTATTTGGTTTCCACCCATCAACCGGTTCATTTACAGCGTGATACTACGACGACTTCGCATACAGGTGTTGCAGGACCGAATGGTCTGGGTTCTTCTAAATCGTATGAAGCTGAATACCGCCAACGCAATAATGTGAACAAAACACAAGAACTTCGCCCAAATCAAGGAGGAACTCAAATGTTTAACCAAATAGAAAACATTACGATACATAAACGTGATGGCGATAGAGATAATAACCGCTGGTGGGTCCCTAGTTCTGGTGGCACAGCCGGAATAACCGCTAGAGGAATTGTTGAAAATTTAGATCGGGTAAAGGTGTCGCAGGGCTATGACCAAACGATTAACAATGACCGAATTGCGCCTGAATTATTAAACGCGTTCAAAAACAATCCTTATACTCAAAGTTTAACCAGTTGGGCGTAAAGACGACGCAAGATTAAACAAGAAAAATATTATGCTATGATAACATATAGCATAATAAAATACTAACACAATAACACCTATAAATTAAAAAAGAACAGTTTGTGCTGATCTCTTTTCTTTTTTTTCAAATGTTTATTCAAATCAAATCATCCATCAAATCCACAATCCACCTTATCTACCACAATTCGTCGGCATCCCTTTCCATGCGTTTAATCTTTTTATCTCTGCTTTCTTCAAACTCAATTGTTTTGTATGGCGTTAAACCGACGACCCATTCAAATGACGCCGACGGACCGGGCCCCTGAATAATACGAATCAACCCATTTTCAAAGGCGCCCGATTCTTTGGTCATTGCCTTCCATACGCGTGCCCACGTAATATGCGATGCGGCAATCCAGATAGGATAACTCACCCAAGGTTGTGAGCCGTGTTGTTCTGATTCATGCACCCACCGCTGAAGGTTCACATATTTGTCGCGATTGAGGGTTTGGTCGTTTGGGTAAAGAACGCGTTTGGATCGTTCCTGATCAAGTGATCGTTCCTGTTCCAGTTCCCAGTGCTCAAACGCATATTTGGAGTTATTGTATTCGCAAAAGAGCCAAGGCACAAAGGCGTTGTAAAATGCGTTTTCCAAATCACCTACAGTGGTGACCTCCTTCAGTTTGTCGCCCCAAACGGTCAACCAGCGCTGTAAGAATTTCATGGTCTTCTCATTGAGTCCTCGTGGAATGATGCGTTCGTTTTCGTCACTACAAACATTGCGATAGGTAATTTCGTCGCGCCAATAACCTTTTTCGCGTGTGCGGGATGCCTCGTATTCTGCTGCTTTCCTGAGTTCAATCTCTCGGCGAATAGTTTGTTTTGCAAGTTCGGCCTCATACTCGTGTGTTCTCTTTTGGCGGGCAAGCTCTTCACGCAACGCCTGTTCACGATGAACTTTCATTTCTTGGTTGTGTTTTTCTATACTTACCTTTTCGGCCGCTTCCTGTTTGCGTTTGTCTTCTGCCTCCTTTTCTGCCAGTGTTTGTTTGGTGCCGCCTGCCAGTTTAGACCAAACAAACACGGTTGGTGTTGGTTGTGCTTGTTGTGGTTGTTGTGGTTGTGCTTGTTGTGGTTGTGCTTGTTGTGGTCGTTGTGGTTGTGCTTGTTGTGGTCGTCGTGGTTGTTGGTGTTTTGACTGTTTTGTGGCGGCAGCATCAGACAGCGATGGGAAGAAAGACATTGTGTTTCGGTTCCTTGAAAATACTATTCGGTTTATCTTTAAATTGTCTTTGAGACGAGTGGAGTGATTAATAGAAACAAGTAGTAACAAAAGTAATTCAATTTTTTGGAAGTATTAAGTTTTATATAAGAAAATTCGATTCTTATCCAGTGATATTTAAACTACAATCAATAGTTACATAATTTTTTCCATCTTTATAATCTGTTCTTAATTCATAACTTTTTGAAAATATCAAACATTTTGAAGCATCTACCGTCGCAGGTATAAATTTATAATTATCGTTATACTTGTATCCATCTTTCTTTAGAGGATTAAAATCGGCAGTTGTGGTTGTTTTTATAAATTCATTAAAAATCGTTTGTTTCTTTTTCTGTGAAATATAATCACCGGAATCACCTTTTATAATTAATTTATTAAAAATAGACGACATTTATATATATTATATATTTTATAATTTTTATATTATATAATTTTTATATATTATTTTATATATATATATATATATAATGCCCTTTTTTAGTCGGGATTCAAGACTAAAAACTTTTCTAAAAAAGGTTAATGATTTGAATAATATTAACTCGTGGCATAAAACTGAAACTTATCGTGATGATAGTGGTT
>Ga0209296_1002400_pt1 | contig 13504 bp, 7 predicted proteins | sample S_130206_EF_Meta_FD_187319 | JGI IMG/M metagenome (GOLD analysis project Ga0209296, IMG submission 187319) | Freshwater microbial communities from Lake Simoncouche, Canada to study carbon cycling - S_130206_EF_MetaG (SPAdes) (version 2) | ecosystem: Environmental > Aquatic > Freshwater > Lake ...
CACCAACTGCACTTTTAGTTAAATCAATACCTTCCTGTCTTAAACGAAGTGCAGTATCTCTAACCCATAATCCAATTGATATAGCCATAACTAAGTCATCATTGTAACCCTTCATTGCTTCAGCTCTACCATTCATATAAATAAACGTAAATAATTCCTCTATTAAACGAGATGAACGAATTATAATTGATTTCTCTCTAAAGTAATCAGTTAATTTAGATATGATTAAAGGTCTAGTTTTAGAAGTAGTTGAAAATCCAGCTACTAATCCCTTTTCTTCACTTCTATATCTATTTGTCATTTGATGTTGTATATCAATGTATTTTAAATCCTTACTCATATAGAATAAGTTTTTGTATCCTCTATCAATTACTTGCTGAATTGTTGCCCAACCAATGTTTGCGTTCTCCACAACAAGTAAAGCATCATTATATTCCGTTGAAAGTGCTACTAAGAAGTTTCCAAAATCTTTGGTGTCAACCTTACCTCTATATTCTGCAACCTGTACTGAATTTACAATATCAATTACATGACAAGTAGAATAATCAGCACCATCTCCTCTAGCCACATCGGCCACTACCATATATGATTTAGAATAATCCGCATGCTCCCATTTCCAAAGATTTCCATCAAACCCACCTTTCTCAATTGGTGGTATTACATATGTTTCTTTATAAAACATTAATAATTCAGGTTCAATTACAGTTTCTCCAGAAGATACAAAATCACAATCACACTCTTGTGCTGCTTTTTTTGCACCTAATAATTTTTCTTGTTCATCTCTCCATTTTTTATCTCTTTCAGGATGTACTGTCCAGTGTAATCTGATTGTATTAAATGGATTTGTACTTTCTTCTGCTCCAATCCAAGTTTGATGAAACCAATTACCAACACCATTAGGAGTAGATAGTGCTATACAAGCTCCACCTGTTGATAAGGTTGATTGAGCTGATACCCAAATCTCATCAATATCATCAATGAAAGCTGCCTCATCAAATATAAGAAGTGATAATGCTTCAGAACGTCCTGCATCAGGAGAAGAAGCAATAGCCTTAATTTGAGAACCATTTTGTAAACGAAGGGAAAGTTTGTTATCTTCCATAGACCCACCTTTAAGCCATGTTGGAAGCAAATCATGCATTACTCTAACTTTAGTTACTAAGTTCTTTGCTACTTCTTGCTTTGTTGCAATTACCAACACATTAAAATCCGTATTGAATATCATCTTCCAAAGTGAAAACCCAGCACAAAGTGTTGAGATACCAGTTTGTCTTGATTTTAGAACTACGTTAAATCTATTATCTTTAAATTGTGTTAAAGTCTTTTCCTGAAATGGAAATAATTGAAATGGTATCTTACCTCTAACAGGATGTTGAATCATACAATACTTCTTCATAAAATGTATTGGGTCTACCGCACATTTTTTGTATTCTTCTGCAATAATCTCTTTTAAAGATTTCTTTTGTGTTATACCAGTACTCATATTAATCTTTAAGAGGTCTTACTAAATCGTAATTTTTATCTTTTAATTTAGCGTAAGCCTCATTTCTTAATTTAGTAACTTGTTCTATTTCTGTTTCAAAATTTGTAATATCTATCATTATTTCTGCTTTCAATTCATTAACATCTCTTTCCATACTCCAAGATTCAATTTTGCCATCTTCTTGAACTACTTCATAAGTTTGTTTTGCATCTCTATAAGCTTGTTGAAATTGAGCTATTACATCTTTACCATGTGAAATGATATTAGAATAAATTTTGTAATCTTCATATTCTTTCCACAATCCATCATATTTAATTTGAGCTTCTTTCAATGTAAGACAATGTAAACAATATCCAGTTTTAGATATAAGTTTTTTATCAACCCTACCTATTTTGATTGTTTTACAATTATCAGATTTACAAGTATTTAACTTATCTAAGTAAGCTCTAACCTCAGCCATAGTATCACCCAATTCGGATGTTTCTATTTTACCAGCTTCTAATTGTTCATAAGACTTACCATTATCATCAGTCCATTTATCACCAACTTCTCTTTTTATCTTTTTTTTATCTACTCCGGAGAATGAAATTTGTGTTTCCTTTTGATATTCCCCACCCGTTAAAACCATATCAACCAATTTTCTACGAGTTGGATGCATAAACTTTTTATTGAATTCCTTTGCCATACTATATACGATATATTTGTATATATAAGTATATCAAAATCAAAAAAACGATTAAGAATCAAAAAATATGCCTAAAATTTGATTTAGGGGTGCGAATGCACCTGTTAGTTTATAGGTGTTTCCACCATATACAAATACCAATCCCTCATTTGGTACGATTTTATCAAATCCACCTAAAGCCTGCATTCTACTTAATTCTAATTTAAGTTTTGCAATCTTTTTAGGGTCACCACTTGCTTTTACTTGCGATATTGTACTTTGTAATTTTGCTTTCATTTGTTTTGTAGCTTCCGCAGGATTTGCAGTTAATACTGATGTCATAAATGATAATACATCAGCACCAACACCTAAGAATATCTCCTCAAATCTCATTAAGTTTTGTTTTGATATCTTTTGTTGGTCTTGTTTATCCGTTTGTTCGGCCCAAGCTCTTATCTTATCATCCTTTATATCCCCTATACGAAAACTTTTATCTAAAAAAGCCCATCTTTTAATTAATCCTATCTTTTGTTGTGCATCCAATTTCTTTGCTCCCTTTTCTACAAAATTTGTCCACCAAGCCTGATGATAATCTGCTACACCATCCGAGTCAGCTAATCCAAATTCAGATTGTAGTTTAGAAATCATTCCCAAATACTTTCCTTGTAATTTAGAAAGATGTTCAGTTTTAGGAAGTGTTTGCATTGGAGGTCCCTGTATTGTGTATTTGGATTGAACATGTGCATTTACTTGCTTAATCATTCCACCTAATATTTTTGCGGCGTCTTGATTTTGTCCAATTATAGTACCAGTAATATCATAATCAAAAGTACCATGAAATACTAATAGGGGTTGATTGTAGGGGATTACGTTTACAGAGGTTGGATATATTACTTCCAAATTCATAAACGAACTACCATCCTTAAAAATCTTCTTACGTTGAGGTTCTGATAGAGCTGCAATTGCTTTAGATAAATCCTGCATAGCGAAGTTGTAAGCATCAGTTAATCCACCTCTACCAGCAAACTTATCTGCTACTTGTCCTATTGTCATAGCACCCTCACCTTTATTCTTTAGATGTGATTTATTACGTGCTGCTACTAACCTACCATTTACCCAACTAATTGCCAATGCTTGTCCATCAGTCTTTTCTCTTACAGTTTCCAAATCACCATTAAGGGCTCTTACTACTATTTGTTTAAGGTCACCAAATGTTAAACCCATTTCAATATCAAATGGATGAGCCATATGTCCATACGCCCCACCTTCCATTATTAGAGATTCTTTTATAAAATTATTAGGAGATTTTAAATCATACTTTAATATACGATTGTATTTATCGGTTGTATCATTATGATTATCTATTGGTAATTTTTGGTCTACTGCTTTTTTCTTTTCTCTTTCAGATGGTATTTCATCAAAGAAATCCCAACCTTCTAAGTTATCTAAATAATATTCCTGATTATCATAATCGTCCCAACCAGTGTTCCACATTGTACCAGTTGTTACATTACCATCATTATAAAAAGCCCCATTACCACTTGCTTCAGATATGCTATCACCTTCAATACTTGCTAACTTTTGATAATAATTTAAATCTTCCCATAAATGGTCCATAGCTATTTCAGCTGCAAATCTAACATCAGTTGTATGCTCCATCTCAACTCTAATACCATTTGTAAGATATTCTTTTATTTTAGAAAGTTCTACGTTATACTTGTTTGCTAAATCTTTTGTAGTTTTATCTTTTGCCAAACCACCAGGAATTTTATCTTCGTCAACTTCTTCATATCCACTCATTCCTTTGTTGTTAAGTTTCTTACTATTCTTTTTAACATCTTTAGAATCAGGTGCTCCATTAATATATCCACCCGGTAAACTTAAACCAACACCAGCTCCGCCGGGAAATCCCATCTCTTTTAATGTATCTTTTTTAGGTATTCTGAATGTTACTGCTTTTTTACCATTAATTGTTGGCATTCCCCATTCATCAGTTCCTATGTTTTTAACAATTACTTTTTTATTTTTGAATTTACCCATTAATAGAGTATCACCAACTTTTACATTTAAAGTAATTTCTTCATTAATACATTCTTTTAAACTCTTTAATTTAAGAGTAATTAATTTGAATATTTGGTCATCAAATTTTGGATATGCTTTTGTAAAGTTTTTCTTTCTATCGGCTGCACTTCCTGCACTTAACCAATAACGAACATCAGTACCACTAATAGGATTTGATGTAGCTGGTGCTGCATAAACGTATCCTCTATCCAAATATGGTTCAGTTACTTTGCCTTTATATGGAGTAAAGTACTTACCACCTAAACGATTCTCATCTTTCTCACCAACTACAACTATTAAACCAGTTGTATCAGAATCATACTTTTTTAGTATTTCTTCAGGTGCATATGGATTTTTAATATTCACAATTTTGTTTGATGGAATACCAAACATAGTTGTCATTATTACTTTCTTCTCTTTAAAATTAAATGGAGATTTTTTTGAATCGGTAACATTAGAAGTTCCGATATACACACTATCCTTACCGAATTTGCGTACTAAGTTATCATAAGTTGCGTAATGTCCCTTATGAAATGGTTGAAAGCGGCCCGAATAGACAACAACTACTCTGTCTATCTTAACCGCCTCTCCCAATATTGTTTCTACTAAAAAGTTTGATAATTCGCTCATTATATAGTTCTTGCTATATAAATATTGGATATTATTCTTTTACAACTTTCATTCCTTTTCCAGAAGATTGTTGTTGTTGCTGAGCTTGTTGTTCAGCCAATTGCTTTCTAGTTGGTGCACCCGGTTGATATTGAACCGTGCCATCTTGTAAATTAAGTCTTCCAGCTGGGTATTTATCATCTAATGATTCTAAAATTTCTTTTAATTCAATACTTGTGTTTTTAAATTCAGTTTCACCCTTTTCAAGTAAAGAATCTAATCTAATCAATTCATCTGCTATTTCCTGCTTTCTAATATGAATTTGTCCAAACTCAAGTAATAATTGATTTGATTTATCATTTAATGAGTTTATTGTATCTAAAATAGATTCATCTAATTTAGCTATTTCAATCTCAATAGATTGTTTTTGTGGAATGTTATCTAATCCTGCCATAAATTTTGTTTTTTATTGTTTATATATATAAGTATATGATTTTTTTGTTTTTATAAGAATTTTTCTAATTCTTTTATTACCATTTCTGATGTTATTGATTTTGTACACTCAAATTGTCTATCCGTTCCTTTATGGTCAGGACACCAATTCCAATCACCAGCATCTAAACGAATTCTATTGAAGCAACCCTCACATTTTCCTTTAGGTGCTGCTATTCTAATACAATCTTGCATTTCCGCCCAATCATATGAGAATCCACTAATCAGTACAGTAGGAACATTCAAACTCCAGCTTAACCAACTCAACCCACTACCAATACCTATAAATGCTTTTGATTTTAACATTTCATCCATAACTAATTCTAATGGGCCGTTTGGATGCTGAACTATTCCTTTTGGTAATTTATTTCCCATATAATCATCACCCTCTTTAGATAATAATTTAACTGTATATCCTTTATTATTTAACCAATCTACCACAGTTTGCCATCCAGTTGGGTTATTCCAAAATTTAGATTGTGCAGTTCCAAATACACCGATACAAACCTGTTTAAGATTTTTATCTATTTTAACATTTCTTTTTTTAATTAAAGTTTTTACTTCTTTGAAATTCAGTCCCAATATATCAGAACACATTTTTTGCATTGTTTGCGTCTTTGGGTCAATTGGGTTTTTAAAGAAGTTTATAGAGTTATCATCATTATAAAATAATCCAACACAATACATTGCGTATAAATTTTCAACTGCTTTACCAGGTTCTATAAATTTTACATTAGGATATCTTTGTTCAAACATATGATTCATAAATGTGGAAGTTATAACTTCACATTCATGTTGCTTTCTAAATTCTTCAACATATGAAACCCAAGCTAATGAATCACCCAAAGCCTTTGAATCCATTGCTATATAAACACGCTTACCTTTTGCATTATAAACATATTCGTACCATATTTTATCATTTTGATAAATAACAATTTTCCATTCTACAAAATATTCTATACTACATTTACACCAACAATTATTTTTTATATTTGTAGAATAGTGTACCTTTCCAGTTTTATTATCTATAAATTTAACTGTGTATTCTGAATCTACATTTCCTTTAATTTCAACATATGGTCCTTTAACAAAATGAATTATCACTTTATTTTTTATCTCAACTATATTATTTTTATTTTTCTTTAAATTATCGTATATCATTAACTCCAAGTTTTAACTGTTAAATCCAATAAAGAGAATCCCTCTGCTTGCTTACTATACATTTTGTTTGTTGTATATCTTGGTCTTGGGTGATTGATAAATACATGATTATACCAAAGGTCACCAACATCCCATCCGCAATCTTTAAGTCTATCTGCCCACCATTGCTTTTCTCTATTTGGAATTAAATAACAATGTGCTAAGTCTTGATTTGCTGCTGTCTTTGAAAACAACTCATCTATTTTTTCTTTTTCTTTTGATGGATTATCTGCAAATGATATGAATGGTACATTATCTCTTTCCGATAGGAAACATGCTCTATGTACTATTTCAACGAATTCTTCCAAACCAGTATAGATAAATGCATCTGCTTCAAATACTAAAGTGTAATCAAATTTTTCAGTATCCATAGTTTCTAATGCCATTCTATGCGCCAAATAACAACCATAATGTCTACCAGTCATCCAACCCAAACCAGCACCAGGGTATAACTCACCCGGCTTATTATCTTTACTTATATGTTCAGGCCTTCTACAATTTTCAGCGGGTGCAAATCCTTCATATGGTTGGTTTACAATTGGTTCGTAATACATACCATATTTTTCCAATTGTTTAATAGATTGAATAGATACTCTTTCTCTCATATCATCCGGCCTAGTCAACATATGCTTTATTTGATACGAGGTTTCTTACGAATAAAAGAACGGAATCCTTTATAAAATTGCTCATAGAAAAATTCATTTGCTGCTTGTGTTACTCCGTGAAATACACCATAATCATCCCCACTAATAATTCCACCCGGCTTTACTTTGTTGTACCAAACTTTTACATCTTCCATTAATGAATCATAAGAATGTCCAGCATCTAACATAATAAAATCTATACTACCATTTTGGAATTGATTAGCTGCATTATGTGAAGTATCTTTAATTGTATCAAATATACCATAGTTATCCGATAGAACTGTATTATCTATAAATTCATAAAATATATCTCCGTTAAATGCTCCAACAATATTTTGATGTAATTCCTCATCATCAGTTCCTTTCCAAGTATCTACCGATGTAAATTTAATATCCTTACCAGACTCTTTAATTTTTGCGGCTAAATGATTTGTTGATTTGCCAAACCATGCTCCAACTTCTACAAACGTTTCTCCACCTTTAGCTAATTCAACCATTTCATTATATAAATCGGTATATGCAAACCAACCTGGTATTTCATTAAATTCAGGTTGTAAAGTTTCTAATATAACTCGTTTAGTTAATTTTAAATCATCATCAATATAAGTAACTAAACTATTATTATCATAGGTATCCAAATATGTATGTAATTTTCTAAATATAGAAGGTAGCTTATATGATAATGCCTCCTTAACTGATAATGGATTTAGTTCTATTTTAGAAGCAAAATAAAACATATCACTTGCTGCATAGAATGTATCAACATCAGTCCTTTCACCCCATATAACACAATTTTCAGGTTTATAATCCATCAAAGGTCTCCAATAGTTTTCAAAGTTTCCAGCTTGATTTCCTACAAAATGAAATTTAATTTTATATTTTTCTAATTGTCTTGCTATCGCAAATATTTCACCTTGATTTTTACCAGGTGCAAATAATCCAACATTTAATACGTGTTTGTATGATGGGTCTAATCCTAATTCTTTTTGTGCAGCTTCCTTATCAAATACATAATCTTCAATTGGATATTCCCATAAATCGGTTTCAACTCCAGTTTCAATAAATCTTTGTCTACTCCATTCAGATACTAAAATATATCTATCAGGATGATAAGCTATTTCTGATGGATTTGTTAATGAACCATGTGTAGATGCTATAATAAAATAAGGTCTATCTTTTCTAAAAATAACATCAAGTGCAAATAATGGTAAATCAAATTGTGGTATTTCCTGAAAATGAATTATATCAGGTTTAAAATCCTCAATTATTTGTAATATCCTAGATTTATCTTCTACCAATGTGTGTATTGGTACTAAAGATTTAATTCTATCTTTTTGAACTACAAAGGCAGTACCGCCACTATTGTTTATTTCAACAACTTCAATTTCAAAATCTTTAATGAATTCCTTTACCTGCTTATATAGGTATTGTGGTTGCCCCCCAGTAGAAAGATGCGGAGCAACATAAAGTAACTTCTTTTTTGGCATATTTTTATTAATTGTAACAAAGATACAAAATTATATTGAAACCACCAAATTTATTTATTCAGCGGATTCAAATATAACAATACCTTCTTTTAAATCTATTTCACCCTTTGGATATGTTTTTTCTAAATCTTTGATAACTTGATTAAATTCTAAACCAATTTTATCAGATTCAGTTTCTACACCTTCTTTAACAGATTCTAATCTTTCAATTTCCAATTTTAATTCTCTAATTCTCAAATGAACTTGTCCTAAATTTAATATCAATTCATTTGCTTGATTTTGATACGATACCAATTTGTCTAATGTTTCCTTTGGTAATTGTTCAGTCTTTTGTGCCATAATATATTATTTATATATAAGTATATATTTTTTAAGAATTAAGTTTAGATTCTAAATCCCTAACTTTTAAGGTTAATTCTTGAACTGCTTTCCATAGAACAAATACTAATCCTTGCTTATCAATACCAGATGTCATCCATTTTTTATCTCCGGTTGGATTTTCCTCATCCTCATAATGCCAATCAAAATCAACCCAATCTTCAAATCCAGCAGCAACTACTTCTTCCGCAATTACACCGGTTTGAACAGGAGGATTTTCTAAATCTTTATCAGCTTTCCAATAGTAATTTACAATTGGAACACTTAATATTTTATCTAATAAATTATCAGGTTCCCAACTTGTAATATCATATTTATGCCTTATACACGAAGTATCTCTACCAATAGTCCAGTTACTAAGTGATATTTCCAATCCTCTACGAGTTCCACCACCGGGACTATATAAACCATATAAATAAACAGTAGGGAATGTTTCTCCACCTTGAGTTGTATATGTTAATTGTCCAGCCTTTCCATTACTTGCTTGCCAGTTAGTAAAACCAGTTCCTAATGTTATATTATTACCATTCGTATTAATTTGTCCAGCAGCTGATTCTATATTAATCGCAGTACCACTATCTGTTCCTTTTATTTGAAGGGTTGAATTTGTACCATCTCCATTTAATTCGTACCACCCCTTTGATGTTAATACTGGGATTGCTGTTGATGTACTTTTTTCTGCTTTAAAATATTTGTCTGTACCAGATGCAATTTGAATACCTTCACTTGTCAACTCAACTATTTCACTAAGTTTGTTTAATTGTATTGCTGGAAATGATTGTACGAAGTAAACATCAACATTACCGCTGATAACAGTTCCGTACTGAATATGCCAAGGGTATGCATAATATGTTATACCGGCTTCTAAAGTAAGTGTTTGATTGAGGTTTGGTGTTCCTGTAACTGATGCACCAGAACCACCGGTAAAAGTTGAAACATAAAAATAACCGGCTGAAAGTGATGTGAATATAGTGCCAGTTGGGTCATCTGTAGTGAATATATCAAATCCAAACTCTCCATTAATTACACCCGACCAAGGTGTATTTGGAGCGACTCCTACACCAGACGCATTAAAATCAATATCACCATCCGAATATGTACCAGTAGCTCCCCCTAAACTAATTGCCGTACCATAACCAGCTGAAAGTGTATATATTTTAGTATAACCACTTCCCAAATATGTACCAGAATTAGTAGAACTTATTGATGGGTTTGCATCACTTATTGCAGCTACAGTAAAATTGACAGTACTCCCCCCAATTAATGATAAAGCACCTTTTTTTAATATCAAATCAGGATTACCACCTGCAGTTGTTTTTATGTAAATACTATTATTAGATGCATCCAAAAATAAAGTAGATAAATTATTTCTAATTAAACCAGAATCAATTATCCATCCATCAATACCTCCCAAATAACCACTATCAGCTGTGACTGAACCTGCAATAGTCAAATTCAAACCATCAAAAAATAATCTATTACCTAATGAGAATTTATAAGTACTATCTACATAAAAAGATGTGTTTGCATTATTATAAGTACCAGTTCCAATATAAATCTTTTTATTTGTACCATCTAATGTAATACCACCATTACCAACTTTAAATGTATCAGAAAAATATCCACTAACCCCACCAACAATAGGCGAGTATATAAAATTAGATGATATAAATGTACCAGGAAATGCACCATTTGCCAAATCCATTACTTTACCTAATGAACTACTATATGCAGCTGTTGCTTTTAAATTTGCTATATTATCTGCCGAAGTAAGTGCAATTGCTGCTGAACTAGATGCTTGTAGAGATGCATATGCTTGCGTTGATGCATTACCACTACCTCCCATTATATTTAAATCTCCAGATAATTCCAAACCAGTACCAGTCCATCTAAGATAGTTAGTACCGGCTGCATTTTTTAAAGAGAATCTTGGTTTATATTGAGTAGGTCCAGTTCCATCATTATAGATACCCAACCATATACCAACTTGGTCATATCCAATTGTAGCGTATTGTCCAATTGCCATATACGGGTCTTCTCTACCACCAGCTAATACAATGTTTGCATAAGCACTACCACTATTGTTACCAATATTAATTGTATTTTTTACAAACGATTCTTCAAATATTGCAATCTTAGCTGCCACAAAGAATTCTTCTTCTCCTAAAAATTGCCACCAAGCATTATCACCTCCAGAAGTTGGTGCATGATAATTAACTAAAGTACCTTGCTTATTATAAGTTGTAGGTCCACTTCCACTTATTGCTGCGTAATAAGTTACCGGAGATGTTCCGTAGATAACGGCATCTCTTCTTGTATTTTTTGTTTCAACCGAACCACTATAATCAGTTGCATTGTTCCATTCACCTCTCATTACAATACCAGGTCCAGTTGACCCTTCTATTTGTATTGATAATGATTGTGTTTTATATAAAGTTTGTCTACCTTCGCATTCAATTTGATATACAATTTCAGCAATACTATTTGTTTGTGGGTCTGACCAATTTGTTATTGGTGGCATTTCAGCAGGTACTCCGGTCACATAACTTCCTACTAACCAACTATTTGGTAAAGTTAGCCAAGATGATTTAGTATATATAGAAACCCTACATTGATTTGGGTATCCAGTTTTACCATATGCATCTACTGCAGTTATAGGACTCCATCCTCCCGGCTGATTTGTTAATTCTTGATTACCTCTATATACTCTAACTAATGTACCCGTTCCAGATGTTCTAAATTCTCCAGATACTCTATAAACTGCTGATGAATTTTCATTTGTTAATTTAACATCATATGGAGCTGGAGGTTCAAATTGTACAGAAATAGATTGTGTTACAAATTGAACTTGTCTTCCACCATATACTCTATCATTTTCAAAATCTACCTTATACACAATTGTACCAGATGAACTAACAGCCGGTGCATACCAACCAATTATATCTCCAATTGAGGCTGGACTACCAGCTGGGAATTTATTAGCTGCTGGTGTAATCCAAGAAGATGTTGAAAATATTGATGCAGATGAATATCCTAATATACCAATAACATTATCTTGGAAATCATAATCATCAGGATATGTTGGTGCCGGATAAGATGTTACGTTTGTTAATTGTTGTGTTCCTTTAAATGTGGTTATCTTCATTCCAGTTGCTTTGAATGAACTTGTCCACAAATTAGCTGTCATAGCACAATTATCATTAGATGCCACTAATTTATATGAATCAGCGCCAGCTTTAATACCAGATATTGTTAATTGACCTTCTGCTCTAATATCAGATTGTTGTAGTGAAGTATATACAGGAGCTTTACCATCGGTAAGTTTAACTTTCCAAGTTTTGTTTTCGCCAGGTCCGGCAGCATCAGAACCATCAATCGGTCCAAATGTATATGATGGTGGTGTGCCTTCTAATGGCTGAGGTCCATCATAAAAAGTTTCACTACCATCCAATTCAACAAAATATAAATAAGCGTTTGGACCTGCTGTTACTCCGGCTGAATAAGAGCCTGTTGTATTAAATGCACTTACAACTAAATCAATACCATTTTCAGGAGTAGTTTTTCTACCATCTCTATTATAGTTTACAGTATACGATGATGCTTTAAAATCTACTTTACGAGCTTTTGCAGCATCTATGTTTTTTGTAAATGTTTGCGTTCTAGTATAAATTGATGAAGTATATGAGTGCCCAGCTCCCAAAGCAAATGGATATACTTGAATTGTATAAAGTGCACTTGCCGAAACATATGGGTGGTCAAATCTATTATAATTTATAGTTGCAGTACTTAATGATGAAGATGATAATGAACCTGTTCTGATATTCCATACAGAACCTCCTCTAGTTTCAATTGAGTTTATTCTCCAAGTACCAGGAGCTATTGAACGTGTTGTGAATGTAAGAAAATCATCTCCTTCTTTAACTTGTAATGTTGTATTTGCTGGCGAATATCCAACTGGAGTTACATAACCCACTTCATCAGCTGCTAATGTTACTACCGATGGAGTCAATAATATTTGTATAGGTGGTGCACCTTCTAATACCTTTGTATAATTTACAATAACACTTGCCGTATAAATAGATGATGTAAAATATGGATGTATTATAAGTGGATATTCAACACTACCACTTAATTGTGTAAAATTAGATGATGCACTTACTATTAACGATGCCGTATATGGTACTCCAAATGATGAAGTAAATTGTATATTACCTGCTTTAACATTTTTTTCTATTATTGAACCAGTTGCTATATAGAATGTACCATGCGTACTTAAATTATTTAAAATATATGCGCTTGAACTAAATGCAAGATATCTAGAACCTTGTTTTAATTTAATATCGGTAATTGAAGGTCTAAAATCATTTATAACACCTCTTGAATTAGCTCCCAATGTTACGGCTATTGGATTTACTTCAAAAACAATACTCTCATCTCCTTGCTTACCTTCGGGTACAATTGTAAATGTTTTATCTAAACTAACCGA
>Ga0209296_1002409_pt1 | contig 13476 bp, 3 predicted proteins | sample S_130206_EF_Meta_FD_187319 | JGI IMG/M metagenome (GOLD analysis project Ga0209296, IMG submission 187319) | Freshwater microbial communities from Lake Simoncouche, Canada to study carbon cycling - S_130206_EF_MetaG (SPAdes) (version 2) | ecosystem: Environmental > Aquatic > Freshwater > Lake ...
GGGAAACCCCGTCGCTGCCGTCGTAGTCGCCGGCACGGTGGAGTTGGTAGCGTTCTGGATTCGATTTGATGGCCGCAGCCTTGGACTTGAGCCGCCCGCGCAGGGGCGTGGTGGGATCTGCCAGGTGCGCGTGCACCGGTTGGCTCTTGATCTTCACCAAGTCCTCATCCGCCAGCAATGAGCCGAACCGAGCATGGATGGCCGCGATTTTTTCTTCCGCCGCCAGATCCTCGCGGGCCATCGCCTCGCGACTCAGATCCCCCTTGCTCCGGCGGATGCCTGCCAGTGAGGAAATCCGCTCGATTTGCAATCGCATCGCGTTGAAGTCCCGGGAAATCTTGGACATCACATACGTCCGCCGCCGTGGGTCGGTGATGCGGGCCAGCGCGTTGTCAGACAGGATGCCCGCAACCTTGGCCGGGCCGAGGGAGAAGGATGGATTTTCAGACTCCTTGACAAGATCCGCTTCCGTGTGCAAATTCCTGTTGCCGCGAGGCGTTCCCTCTTTGGGCAATTGGAGCCCTCTAGCACGGAACCACTCGCGGCCTTTTTGTGTGTGGATGTATCGGAGCATTCCGTTTTTAACCCACCCTTCAAGAGCGCGCGGGTTGCTCTTGTCATAGATGGAAGCGATCAAATTGATGTCGGCCCGATTCTGCTTCTTGTCCAGATGCACCGCCACCAGCACGCTTTCGCCGTAGTGTGTAAGGTCGAGAATGACAGTCATCGCGTCCGCCACAGTCTCGGAATCAAATATAAAAATGGGATCCTGAATCGCCGTTCCCACCTGCTTAATTAACTCAGGCGGTAAATCATGTTTCCCTTGCATCGCCTTCTTGATCACCGAAGGCGGCATAGTTAGAGGAATCGCGTTCGCTCCCGCCAATTGAAACGCCTGCGGAGTCTCGCCAAGCTGGACAGGCTTGGTCATGTCATAACTGCCGTCTACGACCGCATCGACTGCCGCAGCAAACGGCATTTCCGGCTTGGCGGGGCCGATGGAGAAGCTCGGTCCTATTTCCTCCAAGGAGGAATCCACGGCACCATCTTGCACGTCGTCAAGTCCAGCGTCTCGCCCGCCATCGGTCCGCCCATCTGTGCCATTTGCAGGATCAGGTTGGACGGCGGTGCCGATGGTATCGAGCCACTGGTCGAAGGCAAGGCGCTCTGCGTCGGTGAGGTCTTCCGTCCAAGGTCTTGTGCGTTCTTTAGGTCCATCTTCGTCAGTTTCCTCCGCGTTCTTGAGCTTGAGTTGGTTTTTGCCCTTCCGGCCAATGGCCTTATTGACTGCCGCGGTGGTGTAATCCTTAGCCGCCGCTTCAGGAGTCAACATGACATAAAGCCCCGGCACCGTCAAGCTTTCTCTCATGTATTGGCCGTCATAACGAAATAACATCCCGTAGTTGATCGTGTTGAATTTTCCTTCCATCACCGACAGCCCAGGTGACTTGTTGCCCGCGATGAGATCCAGCGTGGGATGACTGATCGCCTGGCGGGACGAAACCAACCACGAATCCCAGTGGAATGCACCTACACCCGGATATGCAATGCCCGCTTCCTGGTAAGCTGTCACCAGTTGGGCCGCCATCGCTCTCTCGATAGCCTCATAGGTGGCAAGCCCGTGAAGACCGTTGCCAAGTCCCACCAGTCCCGTCCGCTTGACCTTGAGCTTGCCGGCCACCTTTTGAAAATCAAAAGTGCCTGCCCGTTTCCCGCGCGTGAAATTTAGTACCACCGCCCAAAACTGTCCGAAGGCTTTTAATTCAGCCTCGCCTTCGATTGACCGATCTTCCTCCGCCTTACTCACCACCACAGGCAGTGCGTCATAGGTGTTGGAGGCGTCAGTGTTTACGTCTTGCGTGGCTTTGTATTTTGCCGAGCCCTTGGTGATGTTGCGTAATTTCAGCGTAGCATCCTTGGCGACTTGTAATTTTTCAGCAAGATCCGCAATGATTCCATCCAGAACCGAACCACCCCACAAGTGACGGAATTGCACCCGATCCAGCACCATCACGTCCGGGCGCCCACTCACCAGGATGATAAAACTCAGCACCTTGTTTTGAATCTGAATGCTTGGTCGGTCATTGGTAAACATCCGGTAGACCTCGCGGCGTAGTTCCGGCCCACTGAGGTCGCTCTTCCACAAGTCAAGCAAGTGATCGATGGCGGGTTTTTTATCAATCTGAAACATCATCGCCTGCACCATCTGGTCGATGGCTTTGACGTTCCTAAATGCACCGCCCATCGGAGAGCCCTTGGCCGCAGCAAGTGCCCAGTCCCGCAGTTCCACTGGCGTCATCTCCCCCGCAAACACCCGCTCGAGCTGGTCTATCAACCCGGCGCGATGGATGGCGGAGAATGCCCCTTCTTGCGGATAGGCCCCGATGCCTCGGGAGAGTAAGCCCCAGATAAAAAGACTGCCCAGGTCTGCCCGTTTCAAACTCTCATCCCGGAACCCCGCGAGGATTCTAGTGCCCACCTCGAGGCCTTGCACCCGCGCCGCCACATACTCGGGGTGGGCTTTGAGATCCACCATGATGTGGTCGAACCCCTGGCCGTTGGCGTAGCCTATCGCACGTTCCGGGGCGATTGGAACCGGCGTCGTTTTCCCAAGGCTATTGCCCAACGCCCGCATGAAGGTCACCCACGACGAGGTTGTGGCCAATGGGTTTGGCAGGGCTTCAAAGATAGCGTCTAGGTTCTCAAACTGGCGGTTGATGTTGGCGCTTGAGGTGGAATCTGCCACCGCGGCCAGTTTCAATCCCTCCGGCAACGCATCCCCTGGCGCCGTCGTCTTGAGCTCCGGGTGGACGGAACCGATGGAGAATGAAAACGTGTCTTGAGCGGGTGCTTGTTGGCTTGCCGCTTCTATTTCTCCTGGGAAGGCTGGAAGGCTGCTAGTGCTTCCAGTATTAACGGATCGCCCTGCTCCAGCGCTTTGTTGAACGCCTCCTCCCCGTCCAAACACTCCTGCAAGATTTTTGGCCTTGGACCAGTTACTGGTAAGGGCGCGGGCAAGGGCATCGGTGAGTGTTCTCCAGTCATAAGCAATTCCAAGGGCTTGGACGACGGTGTTAATCGTGGCAGTATCGCCTTTTTTCTGCAAGGCTTTTTTTGTATCATCCGACATGGAAAGCACTTGTTCGTCGCCCACCATGGCACGTTGGTTTAAGTGGTTTTTCTTACCTCGGGGTGTCAGTCCCATCTGTAGGCTTCCCACCACGATTCCTCCTTGGGAGGCAATGTGGCGAGCCAAGTAATAAGTCGTCGCACCACTGGTTGAAATATCATCCAATATGATATACTCCGCGCCCGCTTTCACTTCTCCTTCAAAACTGTGGACTTGCTGCAAGCGGTCCCATGCTGTCTTGCCGGTATTGTGGCTGGTGTTGGTTTTATGAATGGTTGCGTTGACGTGTTGCCCACCAACAGCGGCAAGAAATTTAGCAAAGTTTCCAGGGATTTGATTCGCGTGCTTATTGGGCGCTTCCAATCCCCGCACTGGCACAATTTCCGCTTGTGGATTGGCTCGTAAGAATTCCCGCATAGCATCCAAGTTGGTACGCGGTGCACCAGTCACCACCCGATAAATCAATTCGCGGGCGGCTTTGTGTTGTTCCTGGGGCGTGCTGGCGTCCAACTTTCCCTTGGCCACATACCAATCACGATTATAGGCCCGCTCCTTAAATCTCGAATCAGGAACCTTGATGCGTGGCCCACCCGTGTTGCTTACCGTACCAAACGGCACCAACCACTGCACATCAGGGAAACTTTCCCACACTTGGGGTGCTTTCCCTATCGAAAACGAAACTTCCCCGCCAAGGTCCACCGGCGTTCCGTTCTCCTCGGTGATCTTGATGAGGGCTTCGTCGAAGATGACGTAGTTGTGGGACTGATTTGGCGGAATGAGCGTGTATTCGGGATTGCGCTGAATAAACGCCTCGGCACTTGCTTGATTGGCAAAGTCGTTCTCGCCGCCGCGCGAATGCTTGGCAACCCATCGGGTGTTATTCCGCGTGTTGCCGTCCAAGTAGCGGATGCCGGGGATGCCGGCGGCCAGCAGTCTCATGCTCGCGTCTTTATCCGTTCCCAGCGAATCTGATTCATCGCGCCCCATCACATTCAAAAGACCTCCCCCAGCGAGCCTCTCAATATCAAATCCCGCGGGTATCAGTGTTGGAAACTTTGCTTGTTGGGCTTTGATCAGTGGCAGGAGAATGTCCCGAATTGCCTGATTCTGTCCTGAGAGTGGTTTGTCCAAATCCAGCAGATCCTCGTCGTTCACGTCGAGCGTGACGGCGTAGAGATTGCCGTTGGTCGATCTATCCACACGCCCGCGCAGTGCTTCCAGCTTCGGAATGTAGTCTTCTAATCCATCTTGGGCATCCTTGATTGCAGCGTCCAAGTCGCCCAGGTTGGCAATTAGAAGATCATCAAGCCCGGAATCGCCAGTGGTTCCGACGTTCTTATTATTTCGATGAATCGGCTTCCCGTCCACTGCCACAAAACTGGAAAGCCCTTTCCGATATTCTTCCGCCACGGCTTTCGCCTTTGCAAAATACAGCCCCCAGCCAAATGCCTGAGCTCCCTCTCCCGTCCCGATCTTGTCGGTGCTGAACTTGTCCACCTGGTGCGGCGTGCCGTGGAATGCTCCGATGGAAAACGACGCCGGCCCGATCACCGAGGGCGAGCCCTCAGCGCCTTGGAACGTCTGCGTCTCCGGCGTGGTCGTGACGGTCGCCCGGCCAATCGAAAACGGAATGTCATCCTCCGCCACCTTGCCCTTCTCTGGGCCGAACATGGCGTCAAACTCCGCCATGACCGCGTTATCGTGCTCCACTTGGGCATCGAGGCCGAGGAGCTTGTTGAGGTAGGCTTCCCGCTCCGCCGGGTCGAACTCGCCGTTCTTCTCCGCCCGCATAAACAAAATAGCACGAGACAAGGTCAGGCCCCACCGAGCGCGAACAGCCGCAAAGAATGATGTCCAGCTTCCCGCTGTTTCTGAATTAATCTTGGCCAGTGAGCGTAGATTCAGACTGATGTCCGCGCGGGTGATTCCCAGCTTGCCCTTGCCCTCGCCCTTGCGGAGCTTGAGAACTTCCACTTCCACAATCTCGGAAATCCCTTCATCAAGCAACTTTTCAACGTAGCGGGCGCCGTCTCCATTGAATTCCGCAGGGATCATATCCGCAGGGATGTTCCCTGTCTCCAGCATCTCCGCCGTGATCCCCTCGGGGATGAAGCGCAATAGTTCGCCCGTTTTCTTGCCCTTCGCATCCCCCCTTGCCCGCCGGTTGCCGCTCACCAAATCGTGATTCATCAGCAAGGAAATTTCCATGCCTTTGGTGAGGGTGCCTGCTTTATGCCCCGCCCTACGAAGGCCGTGGGTCGTTTCGTGAAAAACATCCGTGACGGCTGCACCGTCAAACAACCTGTTGATCGTCGTCCGAATTCCTTCGGCAAAACTCGTCACCGAATACCCAAACACCGAGTATGCAATTTTACCCGTGCCGCCTGCCGCCTTCTCTTTCATCGCCACCTGTTGGGCATAGTTCACCGCCCCTCCTGGCGTGGCCTTGGACGGGTCGAAGTCGCCCAGATCCACCTCCGTAATCGACGATGGATCTAGCTTTGCGGCGGCCATCGCGGCGGTAAAAAGGGTTTGTAATATGTCCTGCCTCTCGCGGGATAAATTATCCAAGGCACCGGTATGAGCAGCGGCAATACGTTGCGCTGCGTCCCAGTCTGGCGCGATTCCCAGTTCTTTACCCTCACCATCAAAGACAAAGATTCCCTCCGGTGTGACTGAGAATGTCGGTGGCGCGTAACCGAGTCGCTCGAGATCCGCCTTGGCTTGGCGTGCGCTTGCCAACTGGGCCTTGAGTGCCTCTTGGGCAGCAATCGCTTCCGGTGTCTCGGGTGTCCGCGCTTGCAGGTCGATGGCCGCCGCCCCAGAATCCAGTCCTAAAGCGATGCCGGTGCGGATGGCTTGCACACTCTCCGCTGAGTAGCCGGCCGCGGCCATCTGAAGATCCGTGGCCGCCGCAAATGCCTTCACCCGAGCATCACGCCCCGCCGCACCGGGGATGCCCATGAGCGCGAGAGGAAGAACCGAGACGAATGTCTCAATGTTTTCCTGAGCCCCAGGCATGACGATGGTGCCAGTATCCTCACCGAATGCAGCAGACAGACCCCGAATGCTCGGGTCGATGTAGTTTTGCCCGACTTCCTGCACGCCGCTTTCAATCCCCCCAGCTAAAAATCTCGTGGCCCCACGCAGCAGTGGGTTCTTGATCTTATCCATCGCCCTGGTCAGAGCCTTGTCGAAAAATGGCAACTGGCCCCTTAACAAATGCGAGCCCACCATTTCTGAAGCCGTCTCCACCGCGGCGCCCACAAATGCATGATTTGTGGCGTAGGCGGAGGCTTTATCATAACTCACCCCCGCTTCCATCTGAGCATTTAAAAGACTCTGGTAATGGTTCTCGGTGAGCGATGCAAACAGAGCGGTGGCCGTGTACGGATTCATGGCAGACACCGAGGTCGCCACCACTCCCGCGGTGCCGTAGGCGACCGTTTCACCCAGCTTGCCGATCCAACTGTCAGAAACCTTTTTCACCGGGTCATAGGTGCCTTCTTGCAGGTTCTGGAGTCGCTGCACAAAGTCTGCCTGGCGGCGGTATTCCGTCGGCTTGCCAGTGCTGCCGGAGCTGGTGTCCCACATCTCGGGATTCATCATGAAATCCACCGTGGCGGTGCCGGCGTTTTGTGCCAGCGTTTCAACATCCCTGCCGGACTGCTTGCCGATGTTGGCGAAAAAATGCGGCTTTTCCGCCTTGGGCACGTTGGACGCCAAGATCCCCAGCGCCTCCATGAACTTCGGCTTTTCCTCTTCCGTGAGTTTGTCGTAAATCTCGAAGGCCGTGCGGCGCGTGGACTTCTTGGCCAGTGCCGCGTCCGTCTCACCCATGCCACCGAGGAATGCGTCTTGGATTAACCCAGAGGCAACACCCACCACCTTGCCCGCACCCGTGGATTCTTTCCAACCGTTCCAGACTTCCGCCACCTCCGCGCGGTAGGGAGCTAGGCTTTCGTCCATCTGTTGCTTGGCCTCATGCCATGCCTCGAAATAGTCTGCTTCATTTTTCGGATCGTATCCCGGCTTGCCTTTCACGGTTTCCCGCCACGCTTGGTAAGTCTGCCCAGCCTCACCGAACCCGGTGAGGGTCGCAGCCTTGGCCGCATCGGTGCCCAGTCCATGGAACAAATCCTTCGCATCCTTGCGCTTGCCAGCGTCTTTCTTGATGAGCTTGTAAAGATCCTCCGGCGTACTCACCATTTCATTAAACTTCGCCAGGCTGGCCACCTGCATTTGCACCGCCCTCTGGAGCTCGGTGGGTGCCAGCGGTTCGTCGTGGTTGAGTTCCATCCACGATTCATTGATGAGCGTGCGCTTGGCCGTTTCTGGATCCGCCTCGAAGTCGAGATTCATCCCATTAAATGCCTTGTCCGGATCGAAGATGGCATTGTCCAGATTGTCTTGCCCGGTGCGATACCAATCGTTCAGAGCTTGGTTGTAGTCCTTCTCTTGATCGACCCAAGGACTTGCCCCAAAGGTGTCCAGCATCGCCGGCGGTGGTGCCGAGGATTGCGGAATGCCGATCACTGGCACGGTCGGCACATCCGCTTGAGTAGGTGCCGGGGTGAATGTTTCCGCAGGATTGCTATCCACCAAGGGGATGTCGGAGATTTTAAAGGTGCTCATTAAGATATTTCGCGGTTAAAACTAACGTGGACGTGTTCGTTGTGGGCATCGCTTCCGCTGTATGCTTGCCACCCGGTAGTGGGTTTCCAAATGCGCCCGTTGTGAATCATGTATTTCACGTTGTTTGCCTTTGCATTGGCCACAATATCCGCTGTCACTTTGGCCCCGTCGTTGCCCTTGATGGCAATGTCGATTGCGTCCCCTGTGTTATGATCGCTCTTCCGCGCCTTGTGCTTTTCATCACCCCAAATCCCCCAGTTTTCCACGCTCGGATACTTGGCCGTGACCATTCCCCAAAGTTTTGAGACGTTAGGATTCACCCCCGGCCCATTCATGCTGGTTTCTTCCGAGCGCACAGGCTTCTTTGGAATCAATGTCCGCTTGGCCTCTTCCTTGATGGACTCGCCGGTGATCCTCAGAAACGCCGCGTCGATTTCCGCAGCCTTGGCTTCTGGATTGAGACGCAAGTAATCTTCCATCTGCATCTTGGCGATGCCGTAGTTTCTCGCGGTGCTCAGATTGGTAGCGTCCGCCGCTTCCACGGCACCGTCCGCGGCGTAGGGAATCGTCGCATGGCCGAGGCGGAGAGCTTGGGCGCTCGCCACTTCAATCTCGCTGGCATTCACCGTGCCACCTGGGCGCTCGCCCCATAGCTCGATCATCTTGCGCTGCCCGAGTGGCCCGCTTTCTTGCGCGGCTTTCTGGATGTCGTTGGCTTGATCCTCGGAGTAACCGAGACGCTGGAGCTTATCCGTATCCTTGAGAAATCCCTTGTCCACGATGTCTTTCGTGGTCATGTCTTGCGGCTTCTCGGTCTTGCCGAATCGTCCCACCTTACGCAGCTCGTCCACTTGATTGAGCACAAAGTCGCCGTAGTTCTTCGCGTCGTTGGTAAGGTCTGGGCTTTCGAGGTTTTTAAATTTATCGGTGAGTTTCTGTTTCAGAAAGCCGGGCTTTAGATCGCGCATCATCCGGTCGATCCTGGCGATGCTGGCGTCGGCGTCCTCAGCATCCGGCTTGAAGTCACCGATGGCGATGGAGAGTTGCCCGTAAACTTCCGCCTGGTACTCGGGTGACGCGACCCTTTCCTTGTAGCCTTCGGCTTGCCTCATCCGCAGGCCGTTCTTGAGTTCCTCCACCGCGGTGGGGCGTAGGTCTTCGGTGAGATCGTCAATTTGTTGCTCGGTGGTGATCTGCCCACTCACGATGCCATCCATGATGTTGGCGGTGCCCTCGTAAGTCTTCTTTCGCATTTGCCCCTTGGCGAAATCCTGCATCTGCTGATAGCGGGCGGGATCGGTGCCCGGTGGCACCTTGTCGGGAGGATTGTTTTCACTCCACGTCTTCGGATCTTCGATGATGTCCGTTTGCTCCGCCCGCTCTTTCAGCGTTTGCTGGACGCGCACCTTGGCGGCCACTCCCTGTTCTGGCAGTTGCACGCCCGCGGCCACGCCGCGATCCACGATTTCCATCGCTCGGCTTTCGTCTCCCGCCAGCACCGCCGCATCCAGCTCGTTGTTGAGCTGAAGGCCCGCCCGCTTCATGGACAACTTCGCCGCGTCCGCCGCTCCGGCGATCATTCCCTTGTGGGCAAACTCGGTGTGGAATTGCCGCAGATTATCGCGGGCCTGCGGGGATAAATTCGGATTGTCGGCGATGCCTTGGCTCTGCTCGAAATACTGGCGGGTCTTGTTCATCCGGCTCGCCGGGTCTGGGTCTTTCTCCAGGTCGATCTGGAGTTGTGAGTAGCCGGCATCCATCTGACTCCGCGCCTCGGACTCCGCCCTGGCATTCTCCAGCTTCTGAGCTTGGTCTGCCACCCCTTGGAAATACTCCCCCACGTCTCCGATGGCCTTTGCGATGGGCCCACCCAGAGCGGCGTTCGGTGCGTTCGCCGCCTCGAACCTCGCGGCCGGTGCGTTGATTTGGGTGCCTTGCAGGCCTGGGACATCTGGAATTTTAATCATTGAATTGCTCCGCTGTATTGGTTGTGACCGAAGGCGCTCACCGCGGAGGCCACGCCCGAGATCCCGGTGCCGATGGCTTTTAACGTCGAGGCTTGCTTGATGGACTTGCCCTCGAAGATGGCCATCTTGCCCTTCTGCCGGAGCGAGTACGCCTCCATGTTGGTGGCGCGGGCCGCATCGCTGATGGCCAGTTGGAAATTTCCCGCCGTTTCTCCGAAAATATCCAGCGAGGTGCCGGTATCGGTGCGCGTCCCCTGGGTGCTCAGATTCGCCCGCAGCGTGGACATGGTCTTGCGCTGGTTGATCCGCGCCCGCTTGGATGCCTCCATGAACTCGAGCTCCTTGTTCTTGGCCTCCGCCTGTAGGTTCTTTTCGTTATACTTCGCGACTCTCATCGCGGTCTTCCCCTCTTGGAGTTGCGAATACACACTCAGCCCGGTGCTCATCCCTTGAAACAACATTCCTATGCCTGCCGCGCCCATGCGGAGAGACTACCTACCGCGGCGGAGAAACACTTTTGTACAGTTGGACAAGACCGCTGTCGCCGGACGCATAGCCCCGGCGGTGGAAGAGGCGGTGGAAACTGAGGTGCTGGTGAGTACACATCACCGTGTGGTAGCCAAGGGCCCCCGCCTCGCGCTCCAGGAAGTCGATGACCTCGTGCATCGCCCGCCCGCGAAAAGTCGTCGAGCACCGTGGATTGGTGGCCGTCCACGCCATCACCGCCACCCCGGAGCCGGTGGCGTCCAGGTAGAGGAACCCGCAGGCCGCCTCGTCCGAGATCACCCCGAGCGTAGGCAGTAAATTACGCGCTGGGGGTGAGCCACGCCCATCCCAGAATCCTACGATGGTGGCGTAGTCCGCCTCCGATATCCTGCCATCCTCCGCCCGCTCGATGAGGCGGATCATGGTTCATGGAGGTTCCAGCGCAGCACCGCCGCCCGGACGGTGAACGGGTACGGCGCCGAGTGGACGATGGAAAATTGCAGGTCATCCATGTAGCCAGGAGAAAGCGTGAGCGCGTGCCAACCATTTTTCAAGGTCACCGGAGTGTCCATGAAATCGGACGTGTTGGCATAGAGGATGTCCACCGTTTCGCCGTCGTAGTTCACCCCGCCGCCGAATGACTGGTAGACGTTGAGCAAGATTTCATTCGCCCGCTTCCGCCGGCCTTGGGTGCCGCCCCCGTCCAGGGACATATCTTGCGGTGGCACCCTTAGTTCCGAGAGGATTGGGAAACTCCCGCCAGTCAGTCCGGCCGCGTCCACATAGTTGCCCACCGTGCCTGACTCTTGGGTGGCCTGCCATCCTTGCGGGAATCGCTCGAGGTGGCTGTTTGCCCCGCGGTCGATGATGAAAAAAACTTCGTCGTCCCCGGTGTCTGATGGGAAAACCACCACATCCCGGAACCACCCGCTCGTGGTGCTATGCATGGCCCACGCGCTGATTTGCTGCGAGCGGACATAGTTGAAGGAAAGCAGGTTCCCCGCCCGCGTGACCGCCCACAGGCATGGTTGCCGAGTCTGCTGGTAAGCGAGCCCGGTAATCCCCTGCGCGGTGAGGTGTTCCGAAAGCATGGACAAATCATTTGCCGCGAAAGTGTCACCGCCGTTCTCGTTGGCACCGAGTTCGTAGAGGCGTCCGCCCTGGCGGCCGAGGAAGAACAGCCCGTCGTTCACCGGTAGCGGTTGGTGCGGACAGGATCCCGTCGGGGTGTACTCGCGGAACTGCACGTTGGTCGGCGTGATCGGTGCGTCGAGGCGCTCAGACCCCTCCACCCACTCGCTCATGCTGGTGCCCAGGAACAGGCGTCTCGTGCTCGCGAGCCAACGGATCGGCGTGTGATTACTCGCCGCCAGGGTTCGGAAGATTCCAGTATCGTCCTCGGTACCAGTCTCAAAGTCAAAAAAGTCGTTGATGCGGCTGGCCCAGATCGAGACCGGATTCAGCACGGTGGCCGCAAACCACAGCCGGAACCCGTGCAAGGTCAGGGTGCGAGGAAACCCGCGCTCGAGATCGAAGCCGCCCTCGGCCCACTCGAAGGTGGATCCAGAAAGCAGTGAGGTCTTGGCGATGCCCGTCATCGCAGTCGTCCCCACATAGGTGTCCATCAGGGCAAACCCGGTGACGTTGGATCGCTCTGGCACTAAGATGGCCCGTGGGTTGCTCGATCCTGCCGCCCCATGGAAATACTGGAGCCGAAGCAGAGTGGGCACGTCCTCGATGCCGGCATCCGCGACGTTACGGTCAGCGGAACTCTGCCATGAGCGTATCACCTGCCACGAGGCGCCGCCGTTGACGCTGCGTTGGAGTTGGTAGGTTCCGGTCCAAGTGCCAAAGGTGTAAAAATTCCACGGCCCCTCCACGACGATTTGCGCGGAGTACTGGCCGTTACTTCCCGCCACCGCCGCGATCTCGATTTGGAAGTCCGAGTCGTCCCGCTGAGGGGAAATTTTAAAATACTTACCAGGGCAAGTTGGAGAGCTCGCCCATGCGGACGTCCACCCGTTGGAAAGTAATATCCACGGTGCCCCACTCTCGCCCGGTGCGTTGTCCTCATCTGGGTAATGCGTGGAGCTAGCGGCGTAAACCAGACCCCCGTAGGAAATACGAGTGGCGGTGACATAAGGCGTCGCCAGAACCGCAGCCATCGGCGCTGAGTAACCTGCGTATTTCAGCTCCCAGTAAGATCCCCACCCAGGAGTGACTCCGGGCACAAAAATGCCAGGGCTTGAGCCCGTCTCCGCGTGGCCTGCAATGCACCGGTAGATCGACCCACCCGTGTATACCATATCTCCAACAACGTATCCGCCAGACGAGGTACCGTTGAAATATTCAAAAACGTAAACCCACGTCACTCCCGCAGGCAGTGGTAACTCCCATTGCGTCGCCGCATGGTCTTCAAGACTATTGTAGGTGTTATCCATCGTGTGCGGGGCCACACACAGATAAAAACTTGGCTGAGTCAGACTTGGAGCAGTGCCATTGAAATCCAGTGCCGTCCTCCCCGCCGGGTAGCTACGGTAGTCGGTTTTCCATGGCAGCTCGAACCCATCGCTCCCCAGCAACGTGATCGCCTGCCCAGCGGTGTAGAACATCCGCATCCAGTGGTTTTTCCAAGTCCCACCCCCGCCGGGGAACGTGTTACCACTCGCCTGGTGGGAGCTGATGCACAGCCACTCACAATTCGTGAATGCCTTTTGTCCTGCCGTGTAGGATTGCCCATTCACCCATCCGGCTGCCACCGGGTTGGATGCCACGGTGTACGTCTTGGCCATGTCCAAGTTCTGATCCATCGTCGGCGCCCGCTCGAACGGGATGAATCCCAGCGTCCACGAGGTATCAGAAACCGAGACGAGTTGCAGAGGGTGGAGGCGTGGGTGGGTGAAAAATGCCACGTCGTTCACCTGCACCATTTGCAAGCCGCGGATAGAATCCTCATTGTTGGGATCGCTCGGGAACGTGTAGCCGGTGATGAATGCCAGAGACGCCGCCACCGTACCATTCTCGCGGTAAATTTTTAAAAATCCTTGGGTGAAATGCAGGATGTAGTTGATCCCGTCACTCGAGGTGAACCCGAACGCCTTCGAGTTCGCGCCGGCCACCACGGTTTGCGACAGCCACACCGTGCCCGGTCGCTTGGCCACCGCACCGAATGGCAGCGGGAGGAAATTCCGCATCTTCTGAGCGGCACCTGGCAGCTTGGCGAAGTCGCTACGGTAGAGCAGGTACTCGGAGATTTCC
>Ga0209296_1002413_pt1 | contig 13468 bp, 11 predicted proteins | sample S_130206_EF_Meta_FD_187319 | JGI IMG/M metagenome (GOLD analysis project Ga0209296, IMG submission 187319) | Freshwater microbial communities from Lake Simoncouche, Canada to study carbon cycling - S_130206_EF_MetaG (SPAdes) (version 2) | ecosystem: Environmental > Aquatic > Freshwater > Lake ...
CTCCAGTATCTGTTGTATATATTTTAAAAAAATCTGAGTTATTTTTATTCTTAATCATAACAAGTGTTGAGTTTAACAAAGAGTTTGCTTTAAATATTCCATGAAAAGATTTAATGTCATCTTTTAAAATATTAAGATCTTCAAATACAAAGGAAAAGTCTTGAGATGCAAAAGTTACAAATGGATAGTCTTCATCTTGTAGACCATACAATTCGTCATACCAATCATTAATGTTTGCAACATTTATATTAGGCAAACTGTAATCTGGATTACTTAAATAACTGCTTGTTACATTTAAATTATCTACTTTTCCTTGTTGCCATTTTCCAATATTAGGATAGTCGTAGTTTGTTCCATAATTAGAAAATGAATAATCTATAAATGCTGACTTGCCACTATATGCAGAATCTATTGATTCAAAAGATTTAACTGCTTGTCCATACACCCATCTTTTTTTTGCAATTATTTCTGGAACAACATATGGATAGATTGCAAAACAGTCTAATTCAAATGGATATATGTCCGTATAACAATAAAATCCTAGCCAATCTTGATCTTTATCAGATTCATCTAATTTAGATAACAACTCTATTGTTGAATTATCTATGTCAATATCAATAACCTTTTCACCATTTAAAAATAAAAATACTTTACTTTCAGAATAAACTATTTGAACTAACATTGGTCTTGACCATTCACCAACATATATTGATTTAAATTGATTTCCAATAACTAATGTTAAAAAGCAATCATCAACGTACAAACCATCATTAGAGTTAATTGGTCCAAATATTCTTTTACTTTCTAAGGTGTCAACTCCAAACCTTAACCACATTTCTACGGTATATGTACTATATCTGCCAGACTCGTTTAAGAATCCAAAACCTGGAAAAATTATAGATGGCTTTGCTGTTTCGTCTTCATTTATATTAGGATATAGTTTAGTAACATTTGATGCACCATAAACCAACGGTACCCCAAAGTTTTGTGCATATATCTTATTATTATTTACTAAATAATATCCATAATTTATGTCAGATCCATATGACTTTGCAATAATTCCATCTGATGACTCTATTGATATATCTGTTGGTATAGAAACTATTTCTGAACCCATAGAATAATTATTAAACTCTTCAGACCATTGACCCAAAGATAATCCATTAAGTAAAAACTCATACTCTTCGCTACCGCTTAAACTTGCTGAATATTCTATTTTAATTACTATTTGCATTATTGTATTTTGGTTTATTTTTTTAAATGTTTCTGATAACAAAAACCATTTACCGCTTACTGATATTGGTACATTTTTTAAAACTTCAACTATCTCACTAGTATTTACATCTGTATATTTAAAGCCTATTGCTACAGAACTTAGGTGTAAACTATTTGAATAAAAATAACAAGATAGGGCAAATGTGTCTAAATTTGTGTCAAAATCTAAAAAGTTTATTATATCGCCGCTAGTTAGTGTGGCAACTTTGCTTACTGTAGTTGATGGTATTCCAACTACCTTATATAGGGACTCACTTATAAATGGCTGAGTGCTTAAACTTGATTCTTCTGAAACAGTTCCATCAGTTATATCCCAAAGACTAAGATCCTTAGCAAAATTTTTCAATAACATCAAATAATCTGATTTATCGTCTAATGCCCACAATGCCACTGGATGCTCTGAAAAAATTTTTTCTGCATAAAGATTTGATGGGTTAGACATAGGTTCTCCTAGTCTATTTTATCACACAATACGTGTAAACCAACGAGGTAATGTAAACCTTGTTCCTTTAATTATTGGCTTAACACCATGAATAAAATCTGGATTATCTGGAAAACATAACAAATCTCCAGGCTCTGGCTTAAAAGACATTTCATATTTTGGAAAGTAAATGTCTCCTCCCTCATAGTCACTGTTTAAATAAATTAAAGTTGCTATATCATTTGGTCTTGAAGCATCAAAGTGCTCGTGCATACCTTTTCCTTCAACAAATTTTGCTATATGAGTTTTTTCATTAATAAAATGATCAAACTTAGATTGGTAGTTATTCAAAACAAAAGAATAAACCATTAACGCAGTTTCTTGAATTGTATCCAATAAGTCGCTATCCAAACCTTCTATTTCGTGATAGGTATGAACAGTAAATTCTTGTTCTCCATTACCATAGTTAGAAAATAGTTCAGAATGTTTTTTTGCATAGTCTGCTACTAAACCTGCTTCTTGAGGATCCATGAATCCTTTAATGTACTTAATTTGAGACTTTAAATCTTCCATACTTAACCTACCTTTATTTCACATACATCTGTAGTGCAGTATGCCTCACCTTGTGCATCTAGATTTTTTACCCCATCGTAGATAGCGTCCCAGTTGATTTTAGCAATCTGTCCTACATAACTATTATACTGTTCCTCTGTAATTTCTGTATAAGGTTGTTGTGGATATACCGTGTTTCCCATTGGCAAAAACGATACAGCCTTTAATTGTCCTTCGTACATGTGTAGTGCTGGAGCAACATGCTTAGACTCTGTCTCTTTATCAAATGAAAGGGTTACAGACACCCCATTGTCAGACCAATATTTTTGAGCAGTTGCAGCAAGTGCAATCTTTTCAAAAAGACTAACATCTTTTTCTGCTCTTTCATGTTCTGAAGCAATTGGAAAATATACAACTTTTGTATTTGCAGATACAACATCATCTTCTATTTTATATCCAGCAGCCTTAAACAAATGAATCATAGGATCAGATTCACCAAATCTAATTGCTCTCATAAAGAACTTTCCACCTGGACCCCAGTGAACTCCTGGAGTTGCACCAGAAAGAATACTTACGCTACCTGATGGTTTTACTGTTGTGACTCTTATTGATTCACGAACACAAAGCCATTCTGAATATTGATGATCATATTTTTTAATATTTAAATATCCCTCATCCATCCATTCACGAACTATAGGCAAACCATTTTTGTCTGAAAAGGAAGCAATGCCTGTAAGCGATGTTCCAATTCTTCTATTGCGTTGCATAATTCCATTTGTTTGTTGCCAATGTGTTGGAACAAGAGTTACCGTCTTACCATAAAGATATGCAAACTTTAAAGTTCTTAAGAAATCTTCTTTATTTTCATGTCTATTTAAATGAACCTCAACCAATGTACACAACTCATATGACTCTAATGGTTGTTCAGCACATGGGTTAAATCCCATTACTCTATAGTCTTTTCCATCTGCTGGATCCTTTAATCTACCGTAATTTCTAGCAACATCTAACCAAATAAAACCTGGTTCTCCATTATTAACTATTAAATCTACATAGTCTTCATATTTAGTTCCAACTGTTGCTGAGATAGAGTTATTAGACATCCAAGCCCAACCTGGATTATCTGAATCAAATGAATTTCTTTCTGGAAAAACCTCTGGATTTTTTAAATTAATAAAGTCTTTATCTCCAGCAGAACCTAGTGCCAAAGTTGCTGATCTACGAACATTTCCTGAAACCACACATGTTCCAATTAAGTTAATAATATCTACTATTGCTCTGGCATCAAGTTTTTCACCAACTCTTCCACCAATTACTTTATCAATTTGATTATGTAATTTAATTAATGGTTCTGGTCCTGACGCTACCCCGCCAAATCCTTTAATTGGAGAACCAAAAGGTCTTATTAATTCATAATTAAATTTTTGTTTTGCTTGACCTGTTCTTAGGTATGAGTTTAATAATAATCTAACAGACTCTACCCAACCTTCTCTAGTGTCTGGAATTTCATAAATTGAATCAACTTCTGATGGTGCATATATTGAAAATTCTTTATCTTGTCCAACGGTATCAAATCCAACCCCAATACCAAGCATAAGAGCGTCCATAACCCACGCAAACAGTGCTCCTGGGTCATTTCTATCAAGATCTTTAGTAGATACCATGGCACAGTTTTGAAGGGCTGCAGAGTTCCTTTTTTCCATTGTCATAGGGGTTCCAAAGGCCCACATACCACGACCTGGTGGTGTCCATTTAAGGTTGAACATACGGTCAAAGGCTTCTTGAGCAGACTTTTGAGCCTTATAGTCATTCCAAGGTAGTCTGTTCTCTTTTGCATGATTCTTTTGTACTGAATACATGCCTTCAATTACACGCTTACAAACTTCGTGCCATCTTTCTTTAGTTCCATCTTCTTTGACGCGGGAATAGGTTCTTATAAAAGTAATTTCACCTAATGAGTTATTTCCAGCATCGTTAAATCCAAATGGGCTATCCATGGTTGTGTATTTTGTTACAAAATCCTCTGGAAGTTTAAAACTAAAAAAGTCTGACATTGATTTCTCCTAATTAAATGAAATTGAATAAGTACTAAGTATAGCAGAGTTTATTAAAATTAAAAACACTACTTTTATTTTATTTGTGCGTTAGTGAAAAGACATTGCTGTATGTTGTTTTGGACTGCAGCGTTCACATAACGTATATGTGTTTTTAGTATAAGGACATGTAGTTGAACTTATTTTATGTCCAATAACAAAACAGATCAATTTATTCACGGTAGCGGAACCCAGTGTTGAAGTTCGTCACCACTCATATACATAAAAGGAGAAACGTCATAGGCAAGAGTAATTCTTGGTTTATCAAAAGGCCAAGCACCAATACCATGTGGGTGTCCAGTTTCAGACAAGATCACTCTATTGTTTTTATTAACGTTTTCAATTGGTGTTGCATCATGTCCACCAATCTTGTAATATGTGACTGAAGGTTCTGCATCTATAGAATAATATCCATGAAAATTAGGAGCACCAGTACCACCTAAATGATCGTGATAATGTGTATCCTCATTAAGTGGTGGCTCTGCCATTCCATCTGTATTAAACCATCCCTGAACCATGTAGTGTTGTTTTTTGTAATCAATACCATAATACTCACATGCTTCTATTGTTAATTCACGTATTGCAGAAAAAATATTATGTATTGCTGGATTATAGCATTGAAAAACATTAAACCTTGTGCCTAAATGGTGAACTCCAGGAACAGTGGCTGCAAATTCTTTTGTTACTTTGGGATATACCCCATCATATAAATCTTTTTCAACTCTTAAAAGATATTTTGTTAATCCTGGTAGATCGTTTTGCAAATATTTTTCAAAAAACTTATGTTGTGGTTTTTGATTTATCATACTAGTGGAATCCAGTGTTGTTCATGTTCTTTGCCTACATGCTTTAAATCATTTAATGTCATAACATCGTATGCAACAGTTATTCTTGGACCTTCCCAATCCCAATCACCCTGAGCGTGTGGATGTCCCATTTCTGAAAATATAGCACGGTTATCTATATTTTTATTTTCAATATCTTTACCAAACACTCTGTAGTAAGTTGTTGAAGGTTCTGCTTTTACACAGTAGTAACCATGAAAGTTATCTGGGGCACCTGTGTGTCCGTGATCATGCCAATTTAACTTTCCTTTTTTGGTATAATTAATATTAAACCATCCTTGAAGCATAAACTGTTTCTTTTCAAAATCTATTTCGTAATATTCGCAAGCCTCTTTAGTCATATCTTGAATATTTTTATATAACTCATAGATACCTTCAATATGAAATTGAAATACGTTATATTCTCTCCACTTTACAGTAGAAACACTACCTGATTCTTGCCAAAAGTCTTTAGAGTTTACTGGCGTAATGCCATCTAATTCTACCTTTTCAATCATTTGATATCTATCAATTAATTCATTTGCAAGTAAATCTAAATCATTATTTAAATGTCTTTCAAAAAACTTATGTGGTTTTGTTGATTGCTGAATACCATGTAGTTCTGGTGGTGGACCTTGTTGCATTATTTTCCCATCTATTTATAACTATTGTATCATAGAGGTTATTATGTTGTGGGTAAGCCTAAATAATCTTGTGTAAGTGCGTAAGAACTATAGCATAATAGATTTCCTGCTATAACTAAGCCAAGTGGGTCTCTAGAGAACATGTATACTGTTCTAGTTTCATTAACTGTTTCTACATCTTCTACTACCATTAAAGAGTCTTTTGTTACTAAGGTATCTCCAGGTTTGATTTCTCTAGAAGGAATAAATTTATATATATTATGTTTAACTGTAAGAATATCTTCCATAGTTGAAAATCTCATGTCTGGATTATTATTAATAATAACTGTTTGTTCTACTGTGCTTGGAACTATTTCTGTTACTGTTGATTCAATATTTTTATAGTTGGTAAGTCCACCCTTACCCATCCACATAATGACTTCTGCAAAATGTCCTACTGGTAATTGATCAAATGTTTTTGTTATTAAGGTGTCTCCAACTTTAATATCTTTTGCTTTTTTGTTTCCAGTTTTTGTAAGAACTGGAGCATCTTCATCTATACAAAAGAATGTTGGTGAGAAACCAAAAACTCTAAATGGTGAGAACCCAAACACGTTGAAAGGTGAAAAACCAAACACGTTAAAAGGTGAGAAGCCAAATACTGAAAAAGGTGAGAAACCAAAAACACTAAATGGTACGAAAGAAAATGTTGTTGTTACTTCTGCTGATAATGCAGAATATTCTGAGTTTCCGTTAGCGTTAGTTGCATAAACTTTGTACCGTTGTGCTGTTCCTGCTTCTTGCCCTACTGTTGCGTTAAGCGTAGTCGCAGTATCTCCTTCTTTAACAGGGGCTTCATTTGATTGCCAATGATAATTTGTTATTGCTGATCCACCGTTTGCTGGTGCAGTCCATGAAATTACATCTTGATCAGCGTTTGGTGATGATGCACTTGGTGCTGCAGGTGTTGCAGGAACAGTTGTTGCTGTAATTGAATTTGATGCTGCTGATTCACCTGATGTTCCGTAAGTATTTGTTGCAGTTACTTTAAAAGTATATGCTGTATCTGATTGTAATCCTGTTACTGTAATTGGAGATGATGCTCCAGTGCCTGTAAAACTACCTGGAGTTGATGTAACTGTAAAAGAATTTGCTGCATAGGTAGGATCTGCTGTAAATGTTACTGTGGCTGCACCATTGTTAAATGCTCGCCCTGTTCCAACATTTGTTGCTGTACCAATAGTTGGTGTTTTTGGCATTAAAAAGTCATTAGAACCTTGAGACTTTTTACCACTTTTTTTACCTATTGCCATATTATCTCCTTAGTCTTATTATATCAAATGTTACGCAGTTAAATCGCCGTATACAACCCAGGTGTTAGTTGCTCTCTTGAAAAGAGTGCATGATGACCACTGTGTACGTAATTTGAGACCTGGTGTAGCATTTACTGTTACTCCTGCGTCTCCTGCGATTGTTACTTGACCTACACCAGTTTGAAGAATATCAATTGATGTTCCAATTGGGAAGGCCACTGCTGAGTTAAGAGGAATAGTTAGTGTTGTTGCACTAGCACTATTTATTTCTATTAAATCATCTCTTTCAGTTAATGCTGACAAAGTATAACTTGCTGTTTTTTGAATAATTGGTGTTAAAGATGGAACACCTTGCATTGATTGGGTTCCGTCAGAAAATGTGATGCTTGTTGCATTTGCTGCACCTAGTGTTGGTGCTATAAGTGTTGCACCGTTAGCAAATACTAAAGATCCAGTTCCAGTTTCATCTGTTATTGCTGATGCAAAGTTAGCAGATGAAGGGGTTTGCCAGAAAGTTGCAATACCATTTGCTATGGATGTTACTCCTGTACCACCATTTGCTACTGGAAGAGTTCCAGTTACACCTGTTGTTAATGATACGTTTGTAATGGTATTGTTAGATCCATTAATTGTTTTATTTGTAAGTGTTTGTGCTGTAGTTTTGTCTACTGTAGTTGCTGTATCAATTGCAATTGTTCCTGGTGTTGCTTCTTGCAAACCAGTTCCAGCAACAACTGTTTTGCCAGCATTAAACTGTGTGTAGGTAATATTATCTGTACCTATTACAATTGGGTTTGTTGTTGAGTTATTAATAAATCCGTATGAAGCATTTACTGTTCCGTTAATTACTAAACAGAAGTCTCCATTTTTTAATTCTCCTGAAGGATTATTATCTGCATCTGTTGCACGAGTTAATACCCATGGAGTAGATCCTGATCCAACTGTTGTTAATGTGTAAATACCATTTTGTTTTGAATCTGTTTGATCTTTAATAAGAACTCTTTGATTAAGAGAAACTGACTCTCCATCAAGCACTGCAAATGCTCTATTTGTATCTGCTGTAAGAGTTGCTCCTACCCCAGATGTTCCATTATTATAAACTACTGATAAACTTGAAGTTGATGCTGCATGTACTGATTCGTGAAAGTTAATTCCAGCAGTAACGTTATCGACATAAAGTTTTGTTGCAGCGTGTAAATCTGTTGTTGGGGCACCTGAAAGTGTTAAGGCACCTGTCATTGTTCCGCCAGCAAGTGGTAGTCGTGCAGTTAACTGTGTTTGAATTGATGATGTTACTCCATCAAGGTATCCAATTTCTGTATCTGATACTCCAGAAATAACGTTTTGTTTATTTCCTAAGTCTGTTTCTAAGTTTGTAATTTTTGATTGAGCAATTGATCCTGCTAGTTTAGCATTTGTAACTGCACTGTTTGCAATTTGTGCTGTATCTACTGCATTATTAGCCAATTTAGCATTTGTAACTGCAGCATTAGCAATTTCTGCTGTATCTATTGCATTGTCAGCCATTTTAGCATTAGTTACTGAGTTGTCAGAAGGTGTTCTTGTATCTGAAAGGCGTGAATCACTAGTTAATACAAGTGCCAAGGTATTTGTAATACCGTGTACGTTTGATGTATCAGATTCGTGATTGCTTAAATCTGTTAATGTTACAAGTACTGCTGTATTTGATATACCGTGCACATTTGTTATTTCTAGATTATGATCTGAAATTGCATTATCTGTGTATTCTTCTAAATCTGTGATAGCATTAGCAAGTGCATTTCCTGATATGAATGATTGTGCTTCAATTGCTGTATCTCTATCTAGGATTTCTTGACCTACTAAACCATTTGCATAATCTTCTGCTGCTGATTGAGCATTTCCAATTTCACCTTGTAATTGTGATACTGCGTTTGAAAGATTATTTGCAACATTATTTCCCAATAATTCTATTTCATCTGTAACATCTGCTGCTAGATTGCTTATGCTGTTATCTGTATATTCGTTAGCAGCATCGAATGCGTTATTTATGTTATTGGCAACGGTGAAGAAATAAGTTTGATCATCATTAATTGCATTAGCAATTTCTTGTAAAGTATTTAATGCTTCTGGTGCTGTTCCTATAAGGTTTGCGATTGCGTTTGAAATTGAGTTAGCAACATCTGAAGATCTAGCAATGCTGTTTGAAATTTGTGCTAAAGGAATTAAATTGCTTCCATCTAATGTGGCAACACCGTTTGCTGCACCTTTTTGTTCTAATAAAATGTAATCGTCTAGGTTTCCGCCTAGATCTTCTATATTTTTAAAGTATGGCAAATCATCCCATGCTGTAGAGTTGTCACCTATTTTAAATTGTCCTGTGTCGGTTTCAAAACCAATTTCTCCAGAACCCAGAGTAGGGTTAGCATTGGCCCACTGTGTAGCAGTTCCTCTACGTTGTAGCATCCTTGTTGCCATTTTTTATCTCCTTGTGTAGGTCTTACCTACTTTGTATTTTGTTCTAATTATAACAGTTTTTTAAAAATGTTTTAATTAAATTCACTATCTGGATTTCCACCATCAAATACTACTGCCCATGAATTTGAAGACGGTGTTCCACCACTTAATGTAGAAATTTGTGGATCGTCATATTGTTCAGCATCCCAAAATACTGTAACAATTCTTCCGCTACCATCAATTGCTGTATCATGAATGTGATCTGGAATATTTTGTACGTCATTGCTTGTTGCAATTGTAAACCAATCAGTTTCATAATAAACTTTTAATCTTTCTACCGTGGTATCAAACCACATATCTCCATTATCTGGAGAAATAGGGGCAGTATTTGATACTGGTGTACCAGTTACAGAATCTACGTAATCTTTGGTAGTAGCATGAGTTCCTAATGTAGGTTCTCCTACTGCTACCGCGTTTCCAAATGAACCGCCGTTATTTACGACTAATCCATTCTTGACTTTAAAATCTTTTAGATTTGTAGTCATTTACTGCCCCCTAATTTTTTTACTAGACTAACAATGTACCAACAACTGTTACATCTGAGTTGTTATTGGCTGTTGCTACTCTTAGTCTTACATCTGTTCCGTTTACGTCTGCAGAAATTGTGGATGCGGATCCATTTGTTCCTACAATTGCGTATTCTGTGATTGCGATGTTGTTTGAAGTATCAAGAGTTAACATAACCTTTGATATTTCTGTGTGTGCTCCGTAAGCAACCTTCACTAAGAATTCTGCTGAACGGTAGTCTGCCAATAGCCAGTCAATTGCTGTAACTGTGCTTGCTGTTGGAGCATTTACAGTTGCTGCTACTTGTCTAGCAACAGTGTTGATATCAATTTCTGTGAAATTAGGTATCACTGCTTCAAGGGCATCTACTGCACGTTGATCTGTGAAGTAAAGGTTTGTTGTTCCTTCAACTAAAGCATCTGTGTTAGAATCTCCAACACCGTTTTCTGCTGTAATTACTAATCCAGTAGAGTTACCTGTGATCGAAATGTTAGTCAATGTTGCCAGTGTTAACAATGTTGCTGCAGAGGCTCTTGCTCTGGTATCTGTGAAGTATTCGTTTGTTCCTTCTTCGATATCAGTTGTTGACAAAAGACCAATTGCATTGTCAGTGTAAGAATTTGCATTTCCTAAAGCATTACCTGCTGCAAAGTCTGCATAGTCTTCTAAGTCAGAAACTGCATTAGAAACTGCGTTGTCAGTGTATGAGTTTGCATTTCCTAGAGCATTTCCTGCTGCAAAGTCTGCATAATCTTCTAGATCTGCTACAGCATTTCCAACTGCACTATCTGTGTAGTCTTCTGCATCAGATAAAGCATTTGCTGCGGAACCTGAAGGATCGTAACTTCCAGTAAAGGAAATTGTGTTTCCTACGATATCAATGTCAGTTCCTGGAATTAATGCATTTTGTTTTTCTGCAACCAAGTTTGTGATTGTTCCAACAAAGTTTGCATCGTCACCAATTGCTGCTGCGATTTCGTTAAGTGTATCTAATAACGCTGGTGCATTAGCAATTAAGTTAGAAATTGCATCATCAGTGTAGTCATTTGCATCTGACAAAGCATTTGCTGCAGATCCTGAAGGATCGTAGTTTGTTGCTAAGCCATCAGCATAATCTTCTGCATCTGCTAAAGCGTTTCCTGCTGCTAAATCAGCATAAGATGTTGCATTTGAATAAGCATTTGCGGCTGATCCAACTGCATCATAGTTTGATGCCAATCCATCAGCGTAATCTTCAGCATCTGATAAAGCATTTGCTGCAGATCCTGCTGGATCATAGTTGCTTGCTAATCCGTCTGCATAATCTTCAGCATCTGACAAAGCATTTGCTGCAGATCCTGCTGGATCGTAAAGTCCAGACATTGCATCTTCTACTCTTTGATCTGTAAAGTAAAGATTTGAAGAACCTTCTGTTAAATCATCAGTATCATGATTAGAAATGTCTGATACTTGACCAGTTACATCTCCAACTAAGTCTGCTGTAATTGTATTTGCAGCAAAGTTTGCATTGCCATCACGAAGTACTATTGTGTTTGCTGTTGCATTTGCTGTTGCGTCTCCGCCAACTAAGTCTATAATGTACTGTTGATCATCTGTACTTTTTGTCAGAATGTCAAAGTTATTAATAGTACCTGTTGTTCCTTCAACGACTAAACCATGTTTAATCTTGAAATTTTTTGTTACTGTTGCCATTTTTTTATCTCCTTATGCCTTAAGTCCCATGCGTGCGTAACGCAAGGTGACAGGCTTTATTACTGAGTCTGGAGTGATTGTTAAAGCCACTGTATTTCCAGCCCTTGAGACACTTATGGTTCCAATATTCCCATCATTGTCTATTGTTCCATATTCGCTTACGGAAATATCTTCTCCGTCAATTAATATGGTCAATTCTGTTGCGTAGAAATAGTTATCGCCTTGTGTTGTTTTAGAAATTGAAACAAGGTACTTAACCATTCTCCACTCTGTTGCATTAAAACTATCTACGACTGTTATATTTTGAATTTCAGAAATAGTATTGTCGTTATTACCAAAGGTGCCAAGGCGTGTTGCTTGGGACGCGGTAGTGTCAATTAAATCTTCATAATCTTGTTGAGATGGCCTATCGCCAGTCTCATAACGTGATTTTACTGTTGGGATTGATACTTGTGCCATGACTAAATTATAACATTATTTTTACAAATTTATTGCAAATTAAACAAATATATAGGTTCCTACGTGTACTACTTTAACGTGAGGTGCTACATATACAGAACCACCAAGTTTACGCCATAGTGTACAGAAATAGTAGTCTTCTGACAAAAGTCTTTCTTCTTCTGCATCTACTTGAGTTTTCCAAAAATCGTAAATGTAATCGCCTTTTTTAATTCCACCTAAATCTAGTTGATCACTCTTGTATTTTCCAACATGTTCTTTCATTGCTTCAAAAACATTACGCTTAATTAACAATAAACCAGTTCCTATGTTTTTTACCTCTAGTGGTTTTTTAGGATCTTCTCCTACTTTTTTAATATCTTCTTTATTTACAAAATTTATATTTACGTAAGATCCAAACCTTTTTAGGTCAGTCTTTTTTAACTGTGCTGCTTTTTCTACGTTTTTCCAGTTGATTGCCTTCATTGGCACGGCAGCCCCAATAATATCCAAACCTGTATCAATCATATCTATAACACCATCAGCATTAAAACCTTCGTCTCCATCAATAAACAACAGGTAATCAGCATCAGACCTTAAGAATAATTCTGTTAGAGTATTTCTTGCTCTGTTAATTAAAGATTCATTGTATAGATCATTAAATGTTACTTTGTATCCTCTAAGTGTTAACTTCATTATTAGGCTCATAACACTTTTTGCAAAGTAACCATGACATACCCCGCCATACATGGGGGTTGCTATAAAGATGGTAGGTTTTTTATCCATGTGTCTATTCTACAGTATATAGTTGCTATATCCAATAACCTGCAAAGGAATTGGGGGTACGTTGTTTGGACCATATCCTTCTACTGTTATGGTGGTAAATCTTATTCTAAAAGGTAGGGTGTAATTTATTTCTACCGTGCGAGGTTTGTAGGATATGTTGGTTTTGTAATAGTCTGACGTTTCAATACGTTTTAATTTTTGTTTATTATCATCAACAATAATTGCTGTTGCCATTAGTCAGTTACATCTTCAAGTATAATCATGCTACCTTGTGCAACTGTCCAGACTGTATCTGGGGTAGATAACTCTATATCAAAGATATCCCCTGTTTCAAGGTTATGTGATTCTTCCGCTGCAAGTCTAACTGTAAATTCTCCAGCCAAATCATCTTCGTCTGCTGCTGGACTTAAAGCCATAATTGTTGTTGCGTCATCTGTGATAACTCCAA
>Ga0209296_1002415_pt1 | contig 13461 bp, 10 predicted proteins | sample S_130206_EF_Meta_FD_187319 | JGI IMG/M metagenome (GOLD analysis project Ga0209296, IMG submission 187319) | Freshwater microbial communities from Lake Simoncouche, Canada to study carbon cycling - S_130206_EF_MetaG (SPAdes) (version 2) | ecosystem: Environmental > Aquatic > Freshwater > Lake ...
GCTGAAGAAAATTGTCATAGCTTTCGGATTGTTGCTTTCAGCCTTGGTGTTGCTGGTGGCAGGGCTTTATGCCAAAGGAGGCCAGGCAGAAGTTCTTCTGTGGGTGGTCAAAATCTTTTTAAGACAAGAGCACGCGCCAAACAAGGAAGTGACTTGGGCCACTCCAACTTCAAAATCTGCAAGCCCTCTCACAAGCGCTGGCAACAAAACACCCAACGTCATTCTGATTGTGGCCGACGACTTGGGCTTCAACGACATCACTTTGAATGGCGGCGGCTTGGCCAAGGGTACTGTGCCAACGCCCTTCATCAACAGTTTGGCGCAACAAGGTGCCAATTTCGAAACCAGCTATTCAGGCAATGCCACGTGCGCGCCCTCTCGTGCGGCGATGATGACCGGCCGTTACCCCACCCGCTTTGGCTATGAGTTCACACCAACGCCCAGACAATTCATGAAAGTCATTGGCCATTACAAGGGCCCCAACCAAGTCCATGACGCCATTTATCACGCTGAGCGTGAGAAAGATCTCATCCCCTATGAAACCATGGGACTGCCGCGCTCAGAAATCACCTTGGCCAAGATGCTGCAGGGGCAAGGGTATCGAACACTGCATGTTGGCAAGTGGCATTTGGGCGACGCGCCTGAATTTAGGTCGCATGTGCATGGCTTTGATGAAGCTTTGTCATTTCCACATGCAAGCTCGCTTTACTTGCCAGAGAAGGATGCCAATGTGGTGAACTCGAAACAAGACTTTGACGTCATCGATAAATTTCAATGGGCCGCTGGCAGTTTCGGGATGCGTTTTAATGGTGGGGAACTCTTCAAGCCCAAGCGTTATGTGACAGATTACCTCACTGACGAAGCCGAAAAAGCCATTGAAGCCAATCGCAATCACCCCTTCTTTCTTTACTTGGCCTACACCGCACCTCATACACCCTTGCAAGCCACCAAAGAAGATTACGAAGCACTGGCGCACATTGAAGATCACACACTGCGCGTCTATGCAGCCATGGTTCGAAATCTTGACCGCAACATTGGTCGCGTCCTGCAAACACTCAAAGACAAGGGTTTGGATGACAACACCATCGTGATTTTTACCAGCGACAACGGTGGGGCGCATTATGTGGGTCTGGATGACTTGAACAAACCCTATCGCGGGTGGAAGGCGACGTTTTTTGAAGGTGGCATTCGTGTCCCAATGTTCATCCGCTGGCCCGCAGGTATTCCAAAGGGCGTGAAGCCGCAATTGCCTGTCAACCACATGGATATTTTTTCGACAGTTGCAGCCGCCACCGGTGCCAAGTTACCTGCCGATCGGCCTATTGACGGCATCAACCTCTTGCCTCAAATTGCCAAGCCTGCTGACAAGGGCCCAGACCGCCCCCTGTTTTGGCGAACAGACTCTTATCGTGTGATTCGAAAGGGTGATTGGAAATTGCAAGTGACACAAAATCCCAAAAAGGATTGGCTCTACCACTTGGCAGTAGACCCTACTGAGCAAAACAACCTGGCCAGCAAAGAACCCGAGAGAGTGGCCAGCATGAAGAAGGAATTAGAAGACTTCAATGCCACACAAGTGAAGCCCAGCTGGCCGTCTATGGCCGAAGCTGCCATTGTGATCGATAAACATCTGCGGCAGAAATCACTGCCAACCGACGAATACGTTTTTTACGGCAACTGACCTCACGCGCGAATAAATTCCACCAAAGCCTGGGCTACTTCTTCGCCTTTGTCCTCTTGCACAAAGTGACCCGCACCGCGGATTTGGGTGTGATTTTGTCCCGCTGCACCGGGGACCGTTTTTTGCCAATATTTCTCGCCGCCTTTGGTGATGGGGTCGCGTGTGCTGAACAAGGTCATAAAGGGTTTGGTCCAAGCTTTGTACATGTCCCACGCCCGCTCGTTGGCTTCTCTGGCGGGATTGATCGGGTGAATGGGCACCAAGGTTGGAAACACGCGTGCACCTACTTTGTACCGGCTGTTGGGGTAGGGCGCATCATAGGCGGCTACTGCCTTGTCGCCCAAGCCCTGCGCACAACCCGCACGCACAATTTTGCCAATCGGAAACCAGGGGCTGTACATGGCAAAGGCACGCCAGATGTGAAAGGCGCGAGGAATTTTTTCGTTGCCAGTGGGCAAGCCGCCATTGCTCAAGGCAATGCGAGCAAATCGGTCTGGCATTTCGGCCACCATGCGAAGGCCGATGAGTGAGCCCCAGTCTTGGCAAAACAAGGTGATGTTTTTGGCGTCAACAGACTCCAGCCAAGCGCTCATCCACTGCACATGATTTTCGTAGGTGTAGTCTGAGCGTTGTGTGGGTTTGTCGGTGCGACCAAAGCCCACTTGATCGGGCACCAAAACCCGCATGCCTGCATTGACCAAAATGGGAATCATTTTCCGATAAAGAAAAGACCACGCGGGCTCGCCATGCATCAGCAGCACCACAGGTCCGTCTTGGGGTCCCTCATCGATGTAGGCAATGCGCAAGCCGCCAATCTGGGTGTAATGGGGCGTGAAGGGAAAGTCAGGCAGGTTTTGAAATCTTTCTTCGGGCGTGCGAAGAAAATTTTCGATGTGAGGCAATTGACGCATGGAATGTTTTCTATCTTTGAAAGGGGCACAATTTAAAAGCGCTGACTCGTCTCAATGGTTTTCTTGCCTGCTGGCAAACTCAGTAAATCGCCATCTTTGGCCACTTGAATTTTGCCTTTGAAAACATCTGCCGTGCCTTTCAGGAAGGCGTCCACCAAGCCTGGTAAAGGCAGTGGGGGTGCGATGTGATTCAGCAGCAAATAGGACACCTGCGCTTGCTGGGCAATCTCGGCGGCCTGAACAGGGGAGGTGTGGTAGTCGGTAATGTCCTTCATGAGTTGCTCAAGTTTGTCGCGCTTGGCATCGCGAGCGCCTTCTTGCAGAAGCTTCATCAAGTCCATCGACATGGCTTCGTGAATCAGAACATCAACGCCTTTGGCCTCACGTGTTACATGAGGAGAAGGCGTGGTGTCCCCGCTGATGACGATGCTGCGATCTTTGTAAATAATTTTGTAACCCACCGCAGGGTGAATGGGCGCGTGAGATACGCTGAATGCAAACACTTTGGTGTCTGCACTTTCAAAGACCAGTGTGGCCTTTTCGTCTTGCAGTGAAAAAGTTTGGGGCCTTGCACCAAAGCCACTTTTTGGCAGAACAGCTTCACCATGGTGTGCAACACGGTAGCCGCGGTCTAGGCTATAGGCTTGCATGATGCCATTGACCACGGTCTCCACCCCTTCTGGCCCATGAACGGGTACGGGTTGCGTGTTTGAATTGGAAACCCAACGTTGAAGCAGCAACTCACCCAGGCCATCAATGTGGTCTGAATGAAAATGTGTCAGAAAGATGTCCTGAATGTTGCCAGCGTTGAAGCCCATCTTGTTGATATTGCGAGCACTGGTGTTGCCGGCGTCAAACACAAACAGCTGTTGACCTGCAATGACAAGGGTGCATGGCCCACCTCGCTTGTCATCCGGCATGGGCGAGCCCGCGCCGCACACAGCGATGTGTAAACCATCGGGCAAGTCTTTGAGGGGGTTGCTGCCCATTCGCTGGGCAGTGACGCGTTTGGCCACCAACAGGCTGATAGGCTCCCGAAAGGCATACAAGCTACCTGCAAGCAGGGCGATGACAACGAGGAGTGATCCAATTTTTCCAATGCGCATATTTAAACTCCAAAAATTCTGGCCAAGCGAACGCCAAAGCCTTGTATCCAAGGCGAGGTGTATCGCAATTGCGGCCGGGTGGCCTCAGTTGCTTTGACAATTTGATTCACAATGCCCTGGGTGCTTTTCGCTTCAAGAAATCTAAAGGTGGCATGTTCTTGCTTCTTCATCTTCTCGGCTTGGTGTGAAAAGTAAGAAGACCGTGCCATCCACGCATATTTGCTGTCTGTCATGGCTTGATTAAAACCGGTGTGAATGGCGCCTGGCTCAATCAGGGCGATGTGAATATTTTTCTTGAGCTGGTCCATTTCAGCGCGAAGCCCTGCGCCTGCTGCTGAAAGTGCAAACTTGCTCATGCTGTAGGGCATGAGAAAGGGCATGGGAATTCTGCCTGCAATGGAGCTTACAAAAAGCACAGTGCCTTTTTGTCTTTCAATCATGCCTTTGAGCGCCACTTGCGTCAGCTCTAAGGTACAGAATAAATTGACTTCAAATATTTTCCGGACAATTTGCATGTCGACTTCAGCCAAAGAGCCTGATTCGCCCATGCCGGCATTGTTGATCAGTACGTCGATGGCATAAGGCTCAATGCGTTGACGATCGGCTTCAGAACTGATGTCCAGTTTGAAAATCTCTAAATTGATTTTTTTGGCGGAGGCTTCCAATGTCAAGGCGTCTGCTTGTGCATCTGTTTGGGTCGTTGCCAATACTCGATGGCCACGCTGCGCAAGTGCAAACGCTGAATCTTTGCCAATGCCAGTGCCAGCGCCAGTGATCAATATCGTTTTAAGCATGTTCATTTCTTGATGAGTGAAGCGTTGGCACAAAGATTCTGCTGATGCGATCCATGGCACACCAGTAAAAGTCTTGGTGCCAACCTGCACAAGGGAAGACCACACCTTGCATCAACCCACCTGTGTTGACGCGCGATTTTTCTTCGCCATTTTCAATGTTAAGGACCACCACTTGCTCGTTGAAGCGTTTGTAATCATTGACACACAGCTCACCGCTGTTGGGGAATAAAACCATGTGACTGGCTGCGCCAAATTGAGTGTGATGCCAAAGTGTTGTTAACTGTACATGACCTTTGTCATCTTCAGGCTCTGAAATGCGCCAAGCGCGCAAATGACGATTGGCAGAATCGAAACCCACCACAATTCTGCGCGAGACATCCACCAAGGGCGGATTGGTGATGCTGCCATGCGGCAAGCCACTGACAGGCCAACTTTGAAAAGTCTCTGAATGGTTCAAGGAAACTCTGATCAATCGATTGGGTGCGGCATTGACGCCTGCATCCAGCATGCTCATCAAGTAGTTGTGCTTGCCATTGTCCATGAACCAACCATTTTTACCCTCTATCACCATGTCCCAGCCATAACTTTGGGATGCGTCTTTTAAATAGTGGCATTGCCAATCTGGATCTCTTATCAAACGTTGCGAGGTTTCGTTCCAGTGAAAGCGCCAAACCTTTGTCACGCCTACCAAATAGACGGTATTGCCGTTCGCACTCAGCCTGGCGATCGAGGCTTCAGGGCAGATGACATCGTTGCATGCAGATTTGAAGGTGTCAGGTTTCAGGGTGGTAAGTTGAGCAGGCGTGGTGGCCGATAAATTTTTGGTCACAATCAAACCGTTGTCTAGTACCACAAACGAGTTGTAGGGCTCGTTGAGGGGCAACAAATAGGTCGACAACAAGTTGCATTGACGATCGAGCTTGTGCGCGTAGCGTCCGTAAACGACATACAAATTGCCATTGATGTGGACGGCCATCCCACCGGGCCACATCGGCCCCCCCTGCAAGGGCGGGGATCGATACAAGGTGTTGAGTGACTCAGGATCAATTCGACTGACACTGGCAGAGGTGGGCAAACCGATGTGCGATCGAATCACGGAATGTGACAGCAGAAAAACTTCGCCAGGTGCGCCCAGCACCGCCATGGTCGACATGTGAGTTCTCTTTGAGGTGCATTGCAGGACGGTCTCTGATTGAATGTTCAATCCGCCGCCTTTCCGAGGCACTTGAAGCCGTGATGGCCCGCCGTCTTCTGAAGGCCATGGACTGTCAAAGTAGCCGGTGTAGGTCATGCGCTAACTTGTTTTTTGCGCTGCCAAAACCACAACAAGCCGAACACCAAGGCCGAGAAAAAGGCCATTAAATGCCATTGATAACGAGGCCAGTAAACAAACACCAATGAGTTGACAATGACTTGCTCGATCGGGTCGTAAGCTGTGGGCATGTCTAGAACGCCGTTGGCCTTTGACCACTTGGCGTAATCGGCCTGCAAGATTTGAAATAACTCAGGCAGCGCCTGCTGCAGGTCTTGGGTTTCACCGGGATCTTTCATAATGTTGTAGAGGTGCCACTGCCCATCGCCGACAGGTGCTAAGTTGCTGAGCAATTTGTAATCGCCTTTGAACAAAGCTTTGTTGCCTGAGAGCTCATAGCCCAAGACTTCGTCGGGGCCTCGCACTCGTTTGGCAGTGCCAGAGATCACGGGCAACAAACTGTGGCCTGTTAACGGATAAATGGTTTGGCCTTTGTAGGTGGTACCGGGGTGTTGCACTTTGGCCAGATCCAACAAGGTGGGCACGATGTCATTGACATGCGTCAGACTTTGATGGATGCGCGGGCTTGCGTCTTTCACCATGTTGGGGACGCCAGAAATAATCAAAGGGACTCGAATGCCACCCTCGCCCGCAAAAAACTTGTAGGTGCTCAGGGGTGATGTGGCAGCACGCGCCCAGTTGGGACCAATCACGCTGTAGGCCCCCTTGCTGCCCAGTCGGTCAAGGTCGCGGTTGTAGTGTTGATCTAGCCACCACCGGCCAACGGCGAGCGCATAGGGATCGGTCGCTTCAGCGCCGTTGTCTGACAAAAAAACAAAGACGGTGTTGTCGTATTCGCCGGTCTCTTTAAGGTGCCCTATGAGCCTGCCAATCTGATGGTCCATGGCTTCGGCCATGGCGGCATAGACCTCCATGCGCCTTGCTTGATAGGCCTTGTCGGTCTCACTCAATGAGTCCCAGGCAACATGGGTGCTGGGCAAAGGGGCCATGGGTGTATTGAGGGGCATGAGCCCCAACTCGATGGCTTTATTGCGCCTTTCTTGGCGCAAGACATCCCAGCCTTTGTTGTATTTGCCCTTGTATTTGTCAATGAATTCTTGGGGGGCTTGAACAGGAATGTGATTGGCTTGAAACGCAACATAGGCAAAGAAAGGTTTGTCTGACTTGGCGTCTGTTTTGAGATACTCGAGAGTCTTGTTGATGTAAAACTCAGAAGAATAAAACTCCTTGGGCATCTTGGCCTCTTTGCCGTTGTCGTACCAATAGACTTTGTCAGTGAGGTCTAAATACAGTTTGCCTGTTTCCCAATTGTCTGCACCGCTGTCGCCCAAGACCAAGGACCGGTCAAAGCCGCGGGCAGGGGGGAGGTTGTGGGGCTCCTTGCCCACGTGCCATTTGCCAGCCACATAAGTTCGGTAACCACTGTCTTGAAGCAACGAGGCTATTGTGACCACCCGATTGTTGAGCACACTCAAGTAACCCGCGCGGCCCACATGCGACAGCGGAATGGTTTCGCGCATGTTACCCACGCCATTCAAATGATTGTCGACGCCCGTGAGCAGCATCGAACGCGTGGGTGAGCAAGACGCACTGACATGGAAATTAGAAAAGCGCATGCCTTTTTGCGCCAATTGGTTGAGGTGGGGCGTGTGCATCTCGCCGCCAAATGCGCCAACATCACTGAAGCCCCAATCGTCTGCCAACATGACCACCATGTTAGGGCGCTTGGCCAAAGCGCTTGTGCAGATGATGCACATCAGGGCCGATAAAGTGACCCGCCATGCGTTGCTGAAGCGTGAACGAAATATCATGTTGATGAAGTTGTGGAACTATTTAACTTGTCGTGCAAGGCGTTTTCAATGACCCAAAACCTGTCTTGACCCCAGACCGCTGTGTTTTCGAATCGAAAAGAAGGAACGCCCCAAAGACCCATTGCGAATAAAGCTTCTCTGTTCTGTTCGGCGATGCTGCGCCAATGCAAGTCGTTGGATTTGCTTTTGAGGATGTCCTTGGCGGCGGCCCAGTTCAGGCCGGCGCGTTCAACCATGATTTTGAGATGTGCGTCAGTGCCAGCGTCCAAGCCCTCAGACCACACCCCTTGCATGAAGGACATCACATAAGCCTCGGCCGCGTTGTGCATTTCCGCAAAGGGCATCAGCGCCAAACCCCGTTCTGTCGGTTTGCCCACTGGATCATTGAGGCAACCAAAAGGCACACCTTGCACATGAGCTTCTCGGGCTGCATCCAGACTGATGTAGCGGCGTTTTTCTGCAGGAACAGGCAAGCCGCGCATCACCATCGGCAAGACATATCGCAAGTTCACTTGAACGCCGGCATCACGTGCCCAATGAAAAACTTTAGCGGCAGAAATGGCCGAGTAAGGACTTCTGAAAGAAATGAAAAAGTCGATGCAAGTGCCTCGGGGGGCATGCTGAAGTGGTTGGTATTGAACGACAGGAAATAGCGGGCCATCGTATGTGGACTTGCACAATCCCAAATCATTCAACCTTTCTTCGAGATGATGCAATCGATCGATGCCCCAGTACCACTCGCCTTCATAGTAAATGGTGGCCCCTAAGTAGTGGCCCCATTTTTTTCGGAGCGCATCGGATTTATTTGAAGACCCGGTACTGCCAAGAATAGGTGGGGCTGCCCTTGCCTTGAAAGCGCCTTGAATCTGAAAACGTTCAGCCAACCTCAATGCATCTTTCTCGCTGTAAGCTTTCAGCAGGGCGCGTTCGGGGACGGCAGAGTCTTCGGGCGGACTGACCCAATGCGTTTCAACAGTCACATCGAAGCGAGATTGAATTTTGGGCAAGACCGTTGCCAAAAGCTGTGAGTAGGGGTCGTCTTCTTGATGAAAGAAATGCAAGGTGTGAGGACGTCCTTGCGATTGACGTTTTTTCTCGGCACGCATGCGTAGCTTCAATAAGCGCGCCCGGGATAAAAAAAGTTGGCTGATGACAGGCATCAGCCAACTTTTAAGACTTCTTAGCGGCATTGCATCAGACCAATGGAACTAAGATGTATCAGTTAAGTCAATTTCAATTAAAAGGCTTTGATCAAGCGAAGTTGATAACTTGTGACATCGATGGCATTCCGTCCAGAGAAATTACGGTTCATTTGGAAATTAATGCCCATGTCCTGTCCTGGGAATTTGTAAGACAAGAAAGGTCCGCTGGCCATGTTTCTGTATCGACCAATGATTGCTTTAGCTGGCGTGCCTGTGTAGGTGTCTTCAGTGACTTGCTGTGTTGAAGACAGGTTGAATCCAAAGGCTACATCACCTGCCACCTTCACAATGGCAGCCTCTGAGTAGACAAAGTTACCACTCTTGTAATGTGTATCTTTGTTGCGGGTATTGACGCCATAAGCAAGTCTTCCTGCAACGGTGACACCGGCATCCCACTCCTGATGCGCATGACTTGGATTCAGGTTGTATGTGAAGGCAACGCCGGGGCGAATGGTATAGAAATCACCAAAACCTGGGTTCGGGAGTAAAACTGTATCGTTGGCAAGAGAAAATTTGCCCGTTGGCACAAATACAGAGACGCCTGCAGCTACTTTTAATCTGTCTGTGTGACGAATCCAGACTGTAGAAAGTTCTGTGTCGCCAATTCCGGAGGCGTCGCCTGTTGCCGCGCGAGCTTGTGCCAGCGCTGCTGTGTTCACTAAATTATCAACAACAGGACCATATCCAGCCTGGGCTGCAGTGGGTGTAATTACTGAGCCAGGATAAACGACACTCGCTGTTCTGCTTTGTTTTACAAATGGGATATTGGCAACAAAAGCAATGCGACCATCGGAATAAGTGCTTTCCGTAAGATAGCCGGCCGCTACATTCAGCTGGGTCTGATCTTGCTTTAAATTAATTTTTCCAGCTGCGACTGTATATGATATCGAGGGACTAACTCGACCTGATTTTTCTGGTGCTGGCAACGTATTACCCGTTGAATCTTTAATTCCCTCAATCGTTAACTGAGTCAAACTAGCAGTTCCAAAAAACCCAGGCTTGTCTGCCGGTGTTGCAATATCGCCACCAAAGCTGCCCAAGGGCGTTTGACGCAGTTTGTAGTTTTCTGCGGCATTGGCATTGAAGCTAGACGCCAGAACTGCAACCAAAGGAAGCGTTGTCAATATTGAAGCTGTAAGTGGTTTTTTGCGCTTGTCTGTAAACATGTTTGTCTCCTAAGGGTTGGAAGTCAGTACACCTGTGTATTGACAATTCACTCTATCACAGCAAAGATAAAGCGCACTCTAGGGTTTCCGCTAAAGAAGACATTTTTAGTTCATGAGAGCCTGTTGCAAAATAGGACATGACTGCTATGGCCACCAAAAAACTGAAACAAGCTCCCCAACCGGCTGCCGCGGAGGCAACCCGTTTGACTCGCGACGATTGGCTGGATGAGGCCTTTCTGGCGGTTGTGAGCGGGGGTTTTGAAAATGTCAAAGTTTTGTCGATTGCGGAGCGCCTGAAGGTCACGCGTGGCAGTTTCTATTGGCATTTCACAGACCACGCCGATTTGATTGGCAGCCTACTGATGCGTTGGAAGTTGTCGCAGCTTGCGCTAGATGCCAAACTCAAATCACATCAAAGCAGCGATCCGATTCAAGAATTAGAGTTTGTTGTGGATGCCGCTTTTTCTCAGGCGGGTGCTGGCTTAGAAAATTTAAGATTTGAGCAGGCCATGCGTGCCTTGAGCCACCAAAATCGCGAGGCTGCTCAATTGTTGGTCGAAGTAGATGCTGAGCGACTCGATTTGTTTCAGGCTAAATTTTTCACAATTGTGAAGGACGAAAAGAAGGCCAGAGATTTAGCGGCCCTTTTGTACCTGGCCATTGTGGGCAGCTACCAGGCCCTGAGCCGCCCAGTGAACCCACCCAATATTCGAAAATATTTGCAAAGCCTGATTTCTAATTATTTGATTGCCAAAGTGGTCAGTTAATGCTGGCGGGCTGATAGATGGTTCTGAAGCCCAAATGGCTGACTGCCAAATCTTCTTCTTGGGGTTGTCGAGAGCCCGCACGATAGCGCATGCAGTAATTGGGCGCGCACAAAAATGAACCACCTTTGATCACTCGAGCGCCGCCAGTGGCCTGCTTGAATGCAGGTGGCCTTTGTGCGTCGTCGGGATCCAGACCTTGGTCTTTCGTGCGCAATTGTGAATTCTCTACTCGATTGGCCACAAAGACATCGGCGGTGAGTTCCCACACATTGCCAATCATGTCGAACAAGCCATAGGCGTTGGGCGCATAGCAACCCACTGGGGCTAAACCTGCAAATCCATCTTCACTTGAATTGGCCATTGGAAAAATACCTTGCCACGTGTTGGCGCTTGCGGGTTGATCGTGCTGCGATGGCATTTCTTTGGCACCTGCACGCGCAGCCCATTCCCACTGGGCTTCTGTGGGCAGTTGATGGCCCTTCCATTGTGCGTAAGCCTTTGCGTCTGCATAGGTGATGTGCACGACGGGAAAGCTGCCGTACTTTTCAATGGAAGTATTGGGTCCAGCAGGATGCCGCCAATTGGCGCCCACCACATATTTCCACCACTGGCTGGGGTCATCGCCGCTTTTTAAAGCTGCAGGCATGCTGAAAACGACAGCGCCCGCTTTCAGCATGTCAGCCGGTAATTGGGCATGTTTGAGAGGATCTAGATTTCGTTCGGCAATCGTCACATAGCCCGTTGCTTTGACAAACGAAGCGAACTCATCGTTGGTGACCTCCGTGCGGTCCATCCAAAAACCCTTGACCTTGATGTTGCGAACTGGTTTTTCTTCGGCATAAACCGTATCCCCCATGTCAAATTTGCCTTCGGGAATCCATACCATGCCGGGCCGGGGCGATGCAGCGTTGGCTGATGGAAGCTCGCAATTCAACTTGAGTGAAGCAGAATTGGCAGGTGCTTGTTTGGAGGAATCAGATGAGACAAAAAACCATGCGCACAGCCCAAGCAGGGCAGTCAAAAAACCGCCCATGATTATCCACTTTTTGTAATGCATTCGCGTCATTCAGTTGTGCTAAAAAATAACGGCCAACTATAAGGTCAGCCTAGTTGAATGTAAACAAGGCCCAGAATAAAGTCACCATGACCAAGAACGCTTTGACATCCTCTGGATGGCACCTTCATTTGCGCGCAAAATAGAGCCATGAATTTCTATGAAACAAGTCGACAAGCGACTGTGCTGGGGGCTGGCATGGTGGGTGTTTCTTGTGCTTTGGCTTTGCATGCCAAGGGCTGGCGTGTCACCCTGGTTGACAAACGAGAACCTGGCGAAGAAACCTCGGGGGGTAATGCCGGCGTTCTGTCTCGCAGTTCCTTGCTTCCGTTTAATCGGCCTGGGCTTTGGCGGTCACTTCCTCAAATGTTGCTTCAACCAGGTCCCGGATTGAAAGTGCGCGCCAGTGCGCTTTCTAATTGGCCATGGCTTTGGCGCTTCTTGTGGCATGCCAATCGCACCTCATTTGAAAAAACCACCGTGGCTTTGGATGCCTTGATTCAACTGTCTTGGGTCACCCATCGAACGTGGTTGACCCAAGCGCAATCGCAACATCTCTTGCGTGAAAACGGCTGGCTTTGGCTTTATCAAAATCCATCGTCTTTTGATGCCAGTGAATTCACACGAGAAGTGTTACAAAAGTTTTCTGTGGCCACAGAAATTTTGTCACCACAAAGTTTGCACGAACTCGAGCCGCATTTGGCGCCTCATTACAGCCATGCTTTGTGGATCAAAGACGCCGCATCCGTGACCCATCCTGAGGGGGTGGTCAAAGCTTATGCACAGCAATTTATCAACGCCGGCGGCATCATTCAAAAAGAGGAAATTAAAGCCGTTGCGCAGCATCCCAACGGCTGGCAATGGCAGAGTTCAAATGGCGATTCGCACGCGACACCAAATTTGGTGGTGGCCATGGGTCCGTGGTCTGAAAAGTTATTGGCCCCCTTTAAATTTCAAAATCAAAGCAACACCCGCAGCAATGCGCCAAGCAAAAAGACTTCAAGCCTTCAAATAAAAATGGGCTTTGAGCGGGGCTATCACCGTCAATTTAAACCTGTTGAAGGTGTCCCCTTAGGCCGTCCGATCTATGACATCTCGGGGGCCTATGTGCTCTCCCCCATGCAAAACGCTGCGGGTGAAAATATCATGCGATTGACAACTGGTGTTGAGTTGGCTGCGCAAGATGCCCAACCCAATTGGCAACAATTGGAAGAGGCAGAAAACGCTGCTCGCAGAGCCTTCCCCATGAAAGAAGCCCTGCCAAGTTCTGATTGGATGGGTTCAAGGCCAAGCCTGCCAGACAGTCGTCCTGTGATTGGTGAGATGCCAGGATGTCCGGGGCTTTGGTTGGCTTTTGGGCATCAGCATATCGGCTTTAGCACGGGACCAGGAACGGGTGTGTTGTTGGCAGAGTTGATGTCCAGTGAGTCCACCAGCATCGACCCTCGAGCTTTTGGAGTCGACCGCTTTTGATCAACTGATCAAGGCTTGCGCAAATTCGTGCGCATCGAAGGTTTGCAAATCATCCAGTTGTTCACCGACCCCAATGAAATAAACCGGGATGGCTTTTTCGCGAGCGATTGCGCAAAGGACGCCGCCTTTGGCGGTGCCGTCAAGCTTGGTCACAATCAAACCTGTCAATCCCAAAGCATCGTCAAATGCTTTGACTTGCGTGAGTGCGTTTTGACCGGTGTTT
>Ga0209296_1002417_pt1 | contig 13454 bp, 5 predicted proteins | sample S_130206_EF_Meta_FD_187319 | JGI IMG/M metagenome (GOLD analysis project Ga0209296, IMG submission 187319) | Freshwater microbial communities from Lake Simoncouche, Canada to study carbon cycling - S_130206_EF_MetaG (SPAdes) (version 2) | ecosystem: Environmental > Aquatic > Freshwater > Lake ...
TGTTGGCGGTTACTCCAGCTTAGTGAATCCAATCAACGTGGTGTCTCGTGTTGGCGGCGTTGCGACCTACACCTGCGTGATGAAGCACACGCTGCGGGTTGGGGATGTGGTTCCGGTGACGATAGGGAACTACGTTTTTGGAATCATCTCCGCTCAACGGCAATCGAACGTCGTGACGTTCACCGCATCGCAGAAGCATTTTCTCGCACCTGGCAGTAGCGTTACTGTCGATGTCAGCAACAACTCGTTCGACGGATCTTTTTCTGTCGTGAGCGTTGTCAGCGACTTCGCGTTTACGGTCGCACAGGTAGGCGTTGACGTTTTCCCAGCAATCGTGGTCACTGGATTCGGGAACGTAAATCTTGGGTTCTCTGGATCGTTGACCATCACATCGACCCCCGACGCCTTCCGGTTCACAGCTGCGGCAGCTGGACCCAACGTCCTCCCCGGCCTGTACCTCGACGGCCAAGTAATCATGCTGCGTAGCCAGCGGATCTTCGCATCAGAGTGCCAGTTCAAATACAACCGAGTTCAAGGCGGCCCTGACGTGGTCAACCAGCAGAGCCCAGTCCATGCTATCACGGCCCGTGAAACCAGCGGGATAGACATCAGTTATAACAACTTCGACGGTTTTCGCGGCACGTGCTTTTACGTCGATTCGTATCATCACAAAGGCACCCACATCCATCGCAACTCGGCATTGAACGTCTCGGCGTTTGTTTCATTGGTTGTGCAGGATTGGTTTACGCTGATCGCTGCTACGGGAGAGGCGAATCCTGAGACATACTCAACGTTGATCGCCGCTCACAAGGATATGCTGATTGAGAACAACGACGTTCTCTTGACTGGCCCAGCATCGTGGTTCTATCAAACCGCATACCCTCCACTCGATGCAGTGTTCCTGATCAACAACCACGACGTAAATAAATCCATTTGGTACTACCCGACGGACTACCAGATACCGATAACTACGGTCAGCCGCGACGCTGCCGGAATATCGACGTTCACCACGGCTTCTTCGCATGAGCTTCAGGTAGGAATGGAAATTTCGACGGTTAGCGTGTCAGACGGCACGTTCAACGGAGTGTTCACTGTGTTGTCCATCCCAGCGTCAAACCAGTTTACGGTAAACAATCCGCTTGGACCGCTTCCTAATACACCGATCACCATCGCTCCCCCTTCCGGCGGTTTCCTCGGCATCAACAGCCCAATCAACTTCTCATGGGAAATCAAACCCATCGGATTCCAGCGCACCGCCGGAGTCGCCACGTACACGACCGACAAGGCGCACCAGTTGGTTTTTGGCGCTCACGCGACCGTTGAGGGGCTTAGTAACGTTTCGTTCAACGACGAGGTAATCGTGACAGGAACCCCTACGACCACGACGTTTACCTGCGCGAGTCCTGGCCCAGACGTAGCGTTCACCTCCTCGATCGGAAACTTCTTCCGGTACGTCGATAACATCCAGATTGGATGCAACACGGTGCGCCGGCTGAGTGGAAACGGGCTGGTGATAAACAACGGTGGACGATTCGGGAGCGCATTTCTCCAGGGCCGCCCAACACGCTGCGTTGCGCCTCTTGAGCAGTTCTTCTATTTCGATTGTCCCGAGGGCTGTTTGGCGCTTGAATGCGACCCAGGCCCGTGTAAGCCAAACGACTATCTTTACCGCATCTAACCATGGCAACCGTTGATATTTCAGCCGGCACACTGCCGCCACCAGCCTGCTACGCGTCCGAACAAGATCGCCTTGACGCTTACGCCGCCGCATTGATCGGAAACCTGAACAGCGGAGCAGAGTGGGCAGCCTCTCAGACCGCGCCTGGAAACAGCGGGCTGTACTGGCTTCGGACTGATATCAGTAATCGCCCAGTTGAGGTGTTGAAGTTTTCGTCTGCGGCCGGAGATTCTCAATTCATTCGGCTGTCGAGTGAAGTGGTGTTTGCTGGCACCTCTACCGGAGCCGCTGGAGCTTACGCGGTCATAAACTCGCCGCCGTATCCAAGCCCGGGGTCAGCTTATCGGACCGGACAGATTTACACCTTCCTTGCAAACCACACCAACACTGCTGGATGCACACTGAACGTCGATGGCCAGGGGGCTAAGACGATCACGAAGGATGGCACAGCGGCGTTGTCGGCGAATGACATCCTGATTGGCCAGGTGGTTTCAGTGCTGTACGATGGTGTGAATTTCCAGTTGATAACGCAGAAGCGGGATTTGACGCGGCAGAGTTTAAGGCAGTTTTTGACGTATGAGTCGGCAACTGTAGCTATAAACACAACGGGACTTTTTCAGGCATTCAACCATTTATTTAAAAACGACGTAACACTTGCTCCTGTAATTCCAGCCACGGTCAGGGTTGTTCTTAAAAAGATATCAGCTGATCCTCCTGATATTTTTACAAATACAATATCTCCTTCAATTACATTCCCTTGGTATTTAGGTCAAGAAGTTGATTGTTTAAATTTATTTGCATTAGCTGGAGCGCCGTATTCAACATCTATACCAGCATTCAAATATCTTGTAGACACCACGCAAATCAATGTGCAAACAACGTATCAAAATGGAATTATTTTGCCGGGAATGTTACCTATTTTAAATACCGCTAATTATCAATTAAAGGTATACGCAACCGCGTACAACCCTCTGTTTGTTTTCCCATGAGAAAAACCCTCGCCCAAGCCAAGAACTCCACGATCCCGCAGGCAGTCGGTCTGGCCACCTGCGACGAGCGTTTTGTCCAGCTGCTCAACGAGGCTCAGGCTCGCTTGGCGGACATGGGTAAGTGGTGGGGCACGTACAAGAAGCTGCGGGTTTGCGTTACTGCTGGCTGCATCACCTGGCCTCGGGAGGTCAAGACGATTGAGGCGATGAACCTCTGCGGCTACAACATCCCCATCCAGAACCAGTGGTACGAGTTTCAAACGGACACCCGCGCACCGCGCACCGGATGCGGCCGTGAAGGATGCGAGCAGGACCAGTTGCTGGATCGCGGCATGGTGACGCAATTTCGGGACTCGGTTGGCAACTGCTACATCAGGGTGACGCCGCAGCTCTCAGCTGATGCCGGTAAACGCGTGCTTCTCCAGGGGCTTGATCCCAATGGGATCCCAATCCGTACGTTGGACTCGGTCACCGGAGAATACGTCTGGGGTGAGTACGTCACGCTTCCAAACCCCTCTATCACGGCCTACGTCCGGACAAGTAATCGGTTCAAGCAACCGGGTCTGACTGGCGCCCAGAAGCCGCTGACTCAAGGAAGCCTGACGATTATTGCGGAAAACGACACAACTGGTCTATTAACCCAGGTCGCAGTCTGGGGCCCGAGCGAGCAGAACCCCGAGTACCGACGCACCTACCTTGTCGGGATGCCCGAGGTCTGCGGTGGGGCTAATTCGTGCAGCACCACCCAGGACAACTGCTGCATCGACAACGGAGACGGCTGCGTGCCAGCAGACGAGACTTGCACCAACACAGTTGTGGAAGCGATCGTTCGCCTGGACTTCATACCGGCGATCGTTGATTCAGACTGGCTGTTTATCGGGAACCTCCAGGCGATCAAGCACATGATGAAGGCAATCCAGAAGGAAGACCGGAATCAGTACACCGAGGCTGAGCGCGAGATCCAGCTAGCACTACGATCGCTTCGGAATGAGCTTGAAGCGTACAGCCCCAATGAGCGCAGCGTGATCAACGTGCAGCCGTTCGGGTCTGCTAAGATTCAATTTCGGTTTGGTGGATTCATCTGATGACTCTGATGACTGAGGAGCTTCCAGTAGCCGTTCAGCCAGTTACGTGGCTCGACATCCTTACGGACGAGACCGTCACGTTCGACGACCGTCTGGACAGGTGGGAAGCGTTCGTGGCGAATATTCCACAGCAGGATTGTCCGCTCAAACACACGTTCCCAGAGGGGATGTACGTGCGTGAAATTTTCATGCCGGCTGGATCTGTCGTCACCAGCCGAATCCATAAGTTCGACAACCCGTTCTTCATCACCAAAGGCAGGGTCACGGTAGTAAGCGAGAACGAAGGCATGGTGACCTACACGGCACCGTATTCAGGCATCACCAAGCCAGGAACTCGCCGTGTGCTGTTGATCCATGAGGACACCATTTGGACCACGGTTCATCTGAATCTGGATAACAAGACGGATCACGAAGAGCTTTTGAACGACCTTACTTACGTGGGTCAAAACCAATACTTACTATGTCATTCGTAGCAACGTCAGTCACATTAGGAACCGTAGGAGGTGTGGCAGGAGCAGCAATGTCTGCATCGTCTGCTAGCGCCGCACGCCGACAGGCCGCTGACGCCGCAAACCTTCCTGGAATCAACATTGGATCAGTGCTTGGAGAATCCTCTCTAAACGCTCCCCGAGCCCGTGAGATGGAGGCTGAGCGCAATGCGGTCAGTCGCGCCCAGTTGCTGGAGTCGCTCGGAATCCAAATCCCTGGATACCAAGAAGGCCAAGCTCAGCGCACTCAGAACGCGATGGCATTACTCCGTGGAGAGCTTCCTCCGGACGTGCTAGCTCAGGTTCAACGCAAGGCCGCTGGTAAAGCTGTTCAAGGGGGTTACGCAGGAAGCGCAGCTGGAAGAAATCTCGTGGCGCGAGACATCGGTAGGACCAGTCTTGATCTTAGTAATCTTGGAGGGCAGCAATTTGCCAATATTATCGGCACCACTCCAATGGCCCCGTTAGCCAACTACGAATTTACGCCGCAACAGATCGCCTCGCTTCGTGGAGGTGAGCGTGGCGCCCAGCAGCAGGCACTGCTTGGAGTTGCTGGTATGCCGAGTGCAAGTGGAATTTATGGCCAGGCATTAGGATCGCTTGGATCAGGTTTAACTAACCTTGGATTCGCGCAGCTTGGGGCGCAGTACAACAGACCTTACGGAACTGGCGGAAACAACTGGTCCGGCGGAACAACCGACGCTGGTGGATCGTAGAAATTACTCTTATGGCAAACCCTTTCTCAGGACTCGAAAATATCGGGCAGTCGTACCTCGCAGGCGTTCAGCTGGCGCAACAGCGTAAATATCAGGAGGAAGCAGCAGCGCAGCGTGCTGAAGATACGCGGGTGCGGCAGCAGTATTACACCCAGATGGGCACCGATCGGGAGGCTGCGTTGCAGGAGAGGATCAAAGCGCGGCTCGATGCGGCATCGGCTCAATTTGGTCAGGATCTCAAGATAGGACCATCTGGTGAGCCTGATTATGCAGCGTCGGCTATGGCGAGAGATCAAAGACTAAAGGCTCAGAACCTCAGTTCAGCTTACGGCTCGCGAGCTGGTGAGTTTAACATCACCGAGCCGCTTGCTCCGGAAATAACTGAAAGCCCAGAATTTAAGACTGCATTTAATCAGGGGCTTGCTCGAAAACTTCAACGGGAAACAACCACTGAAAACGCGCTAGCACGTCGTGGGTTGGTAAAGGTTCCAACTCAATTGCCAGGCATGGTTGAAGATCAGATTACTGGCCGGCCGACCATGTTCGGTATTCTTGAGGGACAGCAGGATATGTCTCAGTATCCTCAGACTACCATCGGTGGCTCCAGGTACGCCTACGTTGGACCAAGCCCGAGGTCTGCGGCGTTAAAGGGACCCAAGATTATCATCGAAGAAGGACCAGAGGGTCGTAAAAGGAAGTTTGAAGGAACTCCTGAAGAAGCTCGCGCTTACGAGGCTTCGTTGCTGGCTAAGCCTGATAAGGAGCCTGGCATTAACGATGACATCGACGCGGCGCTGAAGAAGCTCAGGACGCTAGGCGCTAGAGACACAGGTGAAGTTAATGTCTATCGAAACAAGACAGGAGACATTGATGTACGCCCAGATACGTTTGGTTTTGGAAACGAATCAACTGGCCTTAGCGTAGCTGATGCCATAACCCGTCTGGAAAACGAACGCTTGCGGCGCGCTGAAGCCCTTGGCGGAACGCCATCCACCGGAAAACCCAAGAACCGCGCTGAAGCGGCGGCTCAGCAGGTCAAGCGGTTTACTCTTGAACAAGCCATGGGAACGCTGCCTCGACGGCCGGCACCGCTTGGTGCTCCGGTAATTCAACCCGGCATTCCAACGACTAACTCTCCGGCCGCACCTTCCGGACCAATCCAGTTGTCACCGGAAGACTTGGACCTCATCCTGAACCAGCTAGATAGCGAAAACCCCGTAGAACTCTGATATGCCCATCGAAGTCGATTTTGGAACGGAGCTTGGAACCGTAGTATTCCCTGAAGATTACACCCAAGAACAAGCATTCGACTTCGTTAAGCAGAATCGAAAGCAGATCCAGCAAAACTTAATCCAGCGGCGACAGCAGGAAATGTCTGACGAGACATCGCAGCTGGAGGCGGCGAAGTACCGCGCTGGTGATTACGGTACGCTTGAAACAATTGGCGGCGTGGTTTCAGAGCTGCCTAAGGCCATCACCGAAGGGTTTGGAGGAGCCATGAAAGGCGCAGAACGTGCCGCCACGTTTTTTCCGCCGCCTACAGTTAATCCATACACAGGTCGTCCGATTCAACAAACGGTTGAACCCACTGGTCCTGGTGCTCTTTCAAAGGCCGGACAAGCCGTTCAAGAGTTTGGGCGCGAGACATTCCCTTCGCTACCTGGAGTTCAAGAAAGTATCCCAGCTCAGATTGCTGGCGGCGTAGGAAGCACGTTATCTGTACTTCCAGGTGCGCTTTTAGCAGGTCCGGTTGGAGCAGGCGCTCTCTACGGATTGTCCGCAGGTGAAGCTGGAGCTGAAGATGCCCGCAGAGTTATTAACCGGCGCATCGCTGAACGGCTTGCAGCTGGCGACTCGCAAGGAGCTGAGGATCTTCAGGCGCAAGCATCACAGCTAGAATCTCAATCGTTCCTTCTAAACGCTGCAATCGGCGGTGTGTCGGAGGGTGTGCTTGGCGTCGCAGGAAAAATCCGTTTTGGCAAATCCAACATTGGTGGCGTTGGGGCTCGCCTCGCCGAAAGGCTGATTCCGAAGGCTGCTAGCTTACGGACTCAAAACATGATTCGTGGCGGCGTAGAGGGCGTCGTGACAGAAGGTCTTCAAGAATCATTGGAGCAGTCCATGGGCAACATGGCCGCCAAGGTTACCTACGAACCTGAGCGCGGTATCATGGACGGTGTGGCGCAGGCTGGATTCATCGGTGCTGCCACCGGAGGACTTGTTGGTGGTGCTATTGGATCTAAGCGGAATCCAAATCTCGCAAAAGCAAACGCAATCGCCGAGGCCACAGGTGCCGATCCGGCCAACCCGCTGCCGCGTTCAACAGCGACTGTTTCTGGTTTGCAAGACGGTCCTCAACCCACCGGCCCGATCGACATTGAGCCCGAGATCACAGCTGAAGATGTCCTGAGGAGGTCTCAGGAAGCTGGATTACCGGGTCAAGAGGAGGTGGTTACTGAGCCCGTCCCGAAAGTTACACCTGTGCCTGCACAGCCGCAGGTTGATGTCGTTCGTTTGGATGACCTCCGCAAAAAAGCTAATGCTGGCACGATCAATTCAGATGAGCTTGCGGAGCTGACCTTGATGCACCAGACGATGGGCATTCCGGCTCCAGTGGTCGGGAAGGTTTCCACCCCCGCCGCTCCCGCCACCGCTGCCCCTGTCGATACCGAAACCGGCCTAGCTCCCGACGAGCAAGATGAACTCGACCAGCTAATCACGGCCGAAGACGCCGGCCTGCTGAGCGATGAAGGTGCTATCACTCTTGCAGGTTACCGCGCCCGGTTGGGTGGGGTTGAGCCTGCTGCAATACAAACTCAACCTACCATATCCAGTGCCATTCAAGAACAAGGCCCAAGTGAAGGCGTGCTACGCGCAGAAGAGCAGCAATCCCCAATCGAAGTGGGACTGCGACAAGTGGATCAAGGAGGGCGGCCTGCCGAAAGCAGCGGGGCCGAAGTCCAAGTCACCCCGCAAGAAGTACGGCAAGTAAAGGCACGGGTAGCGCCTGCTCCAGTGGTCGAGGTCACCACATCCACGAAGCTCCCTAAGAATCTTGCCGGTGCCAAGCCGCGCTACAGCTTCGCGCTAGATACGTACGTTCCAACATTTGACAGCGATTTTGATCTAGCTGCGTACATTGTGACGCAGCCAAAACCGTCTAAGAACGACGCGGACTACTTGAACTGGGCAGTCGAGGCATCTGGAATGACTCCAGAGGAAGTGCGTAAACACGGCCTTCAGGTTCGCGCTCAAATCAAACAGCTATCAAGGCAGACGAAGGCTGGAACTGCACAGAAACCTGCGGCGTTGGTTGTGCCTTCGGTGACGATTACGATGCCGGAGGTGAAGGTTACGGCGACTCCAGTGTCGGCGCCGGTTGCGGCCCCGGTAACTCCCGCCCCCACTCCAGTAGCGCCTACTCCCGCTCCCGCGCCCGAGTATACTCCAGCACGAATAAATAGCCTTCTCCGGAAGCTCAAAGCCAAGGCCACAGCTGTCGGCAAAGGATTGTACGAGATCAAAAATCTGGCCCCAGGACAGAGGTTGGTTCTCCGCACCCGCTTTGGGGGGCTTCAGGAAACCGACCAATTTCTGCTGCAAGAGAAATCGCAGGTTACAGGATATCCTTCAGACGAAGGGTTTATCCTGCGCGATAAGCAGGAGGCTGCGGCTGGCGAAACGCCGAGGCCTGCGCCTAAGCCCGCTCCTATTGGTCCTAAGCCCGATGATGAACTCACTGAGCAGCAATACTACGACGCACGGGTCAAAGAAATTGCCCGGGACAACAAAGCTACCCAAGCCGAGGTACGCGAACAGTTTTCACGTGAAGACTCGAATCTCGAACATTGGCAGGCGATTCGGAATGCTGCTGAGTCTGGAAAGCAACTAAAGGTCGAAACGCTGAATCGACTGCCGGAAGCGCGGATTGAATTTCTTCGTAAGCAGTACCCTCAGTCTGTGCCGCAGGGATACATGGCGCCAGCAGTCAGTAAATCGGTCGCGGAAAAGCAGGCTGAAATGCGGGCGGCAAAACGTGGCGTTCGTCTTGCGCCTGCACCTGCAATCTCGGAGGAGGCCGAACTCAACGAGCTTCGTATCACCAAGCAGAAACGCGGCCGTTTGGGTCGCCTCAATGAAGAGCGGCTTCAGGAATTAGAGAAGAAGCTAGCACCTGCACCCGCCGAACCAGTCACCGCCGAACCCACCGAAGCTGAACTGGAAGCCGCCGAGGAAGCCCGCCTAGCTCAAGCCGAAGAAGAGATCGACGCCGGTCCCATTGGCCAAGCCAAGCAGAAGCTGGAGGATGAAGGCTCCGACATGAAAAAGAGCCAGGTTAAAGCCATGGCGCGTAAGCTGGAGAAGGCCGGCATCATTGATGACTCTGAGTTGGATGATGAAGGCCGCGATACCGAGGTAGATGAGCTGGTCGGGCAGCTGCTAGAACGCGTTGAGGAGGCCCGGGATACGGCCATTCAAGAGCGGGAACAGGAGTTGGCTGATGAGGCGAGGGTTGAAAAGGTGGTCCCGAAGGCGGCGCCAATCAGTAAGGTAGCCCAAATAATCTCCAAGCTGGAAAACCTCAAGATTGATACCGGCGGAACTTTCGATGCTGTGCTTGGAATCCCGGCACTCATCTGGAACGGCGCACTGATTACCGCTCAAAACGCCTTACGCGCTGGCAAGGCGGTCACTCAAGCAATCGATGCCGCAATCGAATACATTCGCACCAACCTCAACGAGAAGCAGGCTGCGCGTGTCAATCTGGACGCCGTGCGCGAGCAGTTTGAAACTGACCTAGTTTTAGGACGATCCGTATCTGAAATAATCGATGACGGAAAACTGCGCGGATACAAGCAAAAGGCTCGTCACCTTATTCCAGAGGAACGCCGCAAGCTGCGGTCGGATACCAAAAAACGATTCGTTGACCTGTTTGATCAACTGCCATCCGTCTCTGAGTTTGCTGCTGCTGCCCTAGGTGGAGCAGTGAAACGAGGCTGGTATCGAAAATCGGCCGAGGCGTTAATCGATGTTTTTGGAGTCGATGCTCCTCGATTTGCTGCATTGCTAGCAGGTCTGAGCCCTCAAACCAGCGTTGAAAACAACCTGATTAACGCGCTTAACGTCTGGAAAAATTGGAACCTTGCCGGCCGCCCAACCGATCGCGCTGCCATCGTCTCGGTCATGGGCCGTTCAGTGCAGGGAAACAAAGGAGAGCAAAGCGTTCTTGACGCCTGGATCAACAACTCGGTTCGGGCACTGAGTTCTGAAGACCCGATCTCCATCACTCTTAGTGGGCCTAAGGTCAACTCATTCATGTTGAACCTGCGTGGCGTAGTCAACGAGGTGACTAACGACGCGTGGATGGCAAACTTTGCGCTGGTCGATCAAGCCATGTTTGCTGGAAGTCTGAACGCTACTGGCACAGATCCCGGCAAAGGCACGGGCTACCTTGCTATGTCGGCAAAGGTAAGGGCCACAGCGGAGTATCTTACCGAGCTAACCGGTGACCAATGGACCCCAGCAGAGGTTCAGGAAACGGTATGGAGTTGGGCTAAGACGCTGTACGAACTCCAGGATCGACGCGGAGAAACTCGTAACGCTGTTGAGATTCTAAGGGCTGGAGACCTTACCGAGGAAGCTATTGCCGGCACTCCAGATTTCGCTACGCTTCTTGCCGATGGAGAATATCGACGCATCCTCGCCGAAGCTGGGTACGGCAACCAAGTTGAGCAAATTGCTCGACGAAGCGCTGAGCTTCGAGGAGCGCAACGAGCAGGCCCTGCAAGCCAAGCAGCTGCGACTGCTTCGCAAACTCTCAGAAATGCCGAAGAGCGAGCAGCCCGTCGCCTAGTCCAGCTGCGGAAACAACGGGCCGCTGAGGCTGAGGCTGAGCGCAATCAACGCCCCGACTACGTCGAAGCCATCCTCCAAAAGGTAATCGCCGCTACCGATCCAAAGGGCAAGGTATTCGAGGCCATAACCGGGTTGTCGAACTTCGTGATTTATCAAGCCTCGAAGATCGCACTCCGGATCTACCAGGCTACCAAGTCCTGGGTGGCCGCCCGTAATGCTGGCATGGACTACATCAAGTCCCACGTCCAGCTGAGCAACGAAGCGGAGACTGCCGCTAACTTCGAGGAGTACATCAAGGCTTTCCCGAACCAGGAGATTCCTGCTGGGGCTCCTGGCCGGCCTCAGCCTCCGTCTCCAACCGAGCGCGTTGAATCACGAGGCATCTTCCGTGGTGATGTAGCCCGAGACACCGATGAAAACTGGCAGTCCGAAGCCCGTAAGTGGGTAGACTTCTACAAGGGGAACCTGGAGCGGGCGTTTCAGGGTTTCATGGGCGCCGACATCGACAAGGCTCTGCGTGAATACGTTGGCGGCGAACTGCTTCAACGATCTGAGCTTGAGGTCGCACGCGCCAAGAATCCGATCGACTTACTGCGGGCATTGAACCTGCAAGCACGCATCGCGAACGCGTTGGTTCAGGCAGGATCTGACTTCGGTAAGCAAGGCCGCGCTCGCCAGCTGACGTTCGCTCGTTATGCGTGGATGGTTCCGCAGCTGGTGTATCGCCGACTGGTGAACGAACAGCAGAAGCGCAAGATACCGTTCCCCGAGATCGTTGCCCAGCAGGTGCGCGATTGGCTCGTTCAGTCTGGTCAGCAGGCGATCGACGAGGTCAAAGAAGCCATGAAGCAGGCGGACAACGTATTTGCCCGCGAGTTCCGCAAGATCAAACGGGTTCCCGGTCAACCTGAAGGTCCCCCCATCGAGATCAAGTGGCGTGATATCCTGACCAAGTCCTTGGAAACCCAGGGCTCCGTGCGTCAGAAGATGCTTCAGGTTATCCTGGCCGATCCCAAGCTGCGTAACCTCAGTCCTGCTGGCATCGCGGAGATCACCAATCTCCTGACCAATGCTTGGGAAAAGAAGCGCGATCAGATTTTCCGATCCGAGTTCTCCAAGAAAGTTCCGCTGCCGACGGTCAAGCAAGATGCTCGCGAGAAGCTCTTTCGCTCTCTGCCTCGCATCCTGAAGTACGCCAACATCGCCAGGGCTACAGCCGGCGATCAAATCACGACCGATGGCCCCGACACATTCCTTCTGTGGGATCAGGCTTTCCGAGATGCAGTGGCGCCAGAGTTTGGTGTAGCCGAGATCAACGGCCTTACCGCTCGCAAGCTCACCGAGCTAGCACAGCGGGCACAAGCCGCTCAGGGCATTAACCGAAACCAGATTATCCAAGAGATGTTCCGCCTTATGGCCCGCGACGGCGGCGTGCGGTTCCCGGATGTCCTAAGAGATTACTGGTACGCGGCTGTGCTGTCCGGTACGCGGACGCAGCTGGACAACGCGCTCAACATCCTCAACGGCGCACTGAACACGGTTATGCTTGCGGGCATGGCCGGTAAAGAAGCCGGGCTGGTTACCAAGTCCGCACTCAAAGGGCTCAACGAAGGTCTCCGAGACTTCTGGCCAATGCTCTGGCGCGGCGAGCTTTACCGCTCAGTAAACTTCAATCCAGACCAACCCGGCAACGCACTCGAAGGTCTCGGAGAATCTCGCAACCTGTTTGCCAAGGGAATCAGTCAAGCCAAGTACGTGAGCCGGCTGATGCTGGCACTAGATCACGTTACCGCCATGATGTCTGACGGAGCCGCGAAGGCTTACGCGCTCAACAAGGAAGTCGGAGCCGAAGAGGCGCGCAACCTGATGCTTCCAGAGGCGGACATAGTAAAGGCCGCCCGCGATCGCGCCATTGCCGAAGGCACCCGCCCTGACCTAGTCAACAAGCGTACCCGTGAGATTCTTCAGGAGAGCTTTCCGGTCGATGTCTTGATGACCTCAAAGGATATCCGCGAGGCCGTGACGTTTACCGAGGTTCCGCAGGGTGTGATGGGTTCGCTTTACGAAGGACTAAACGCCGCTTCACGTAAGTTCCCGGCACTGAAATTTCTGACTGGAACTAACTTCGTTCGTTTTGCTGCCAACTACACCAACGAGCTTCTTAACTACGCGGCTCCGATTGCGGCCTATCGTTGGTATCAATCCGGACCTGGCAAGTCTGACCAGCCGGGCGGTCTCCAATACTCACCGGCCCGACGTGACCTGCTGCTAGCAAAGGCTTCACTGGGTACGGCTTTGGGCGCAACGGCAGCGGCGTTGTTTCTTGGAGATGATGACAAGGAAGAGGATCGTGACATCGACATCACTGGATCGTTCAAGTCCCTTGATCCAAACAAGCGCAAGCAGTTGCTTGCCGAGGGTCGTCAGCCGTATTCGATCCGCGTTGGCGATACCTACGTTTCCTACCGTCAACTGGGATTCGGAGGTTTGCTTGGCGCCATCGGTGAACTCCGCGATCGCCAGCTGTTTGAACCAGAGAAATGGAATGAGGAGGGTATCATCGCCAAGGTTCAGGATGCAGCCACGGCCGGCCTGTTCATCGTGAAGGACTCATCTGCGATCTCTGGTCTCACGGAGTTCTT
>Ga0209296_1002418_pt1 | contig 13449 bp, 13 predicted proteins | sample S_130206_EF_Meta_FD_187319 | JGI IMG/M metagenome (GOLD analysis project Ga0209296, IMG submission 187319) | Freshwater microbial communities from Lake Simoncouche, Canada to study carbon cycling - S_130206_EF_MetaG (SPAdes) (version 2) | ecosystem: Environmental > Aquatic > Freshwater > Lake ...
AATTAAAAAAACACAAAAACGACAGCCAATAACTGTCTTTTTTGTGTTTTCAGCTCTCCAAACTTTAACGTTTTTTACGGCAAAGCCGTACGGGTATATTTTAGTGCGTAAGTACCTTTATAAAAAATAAATCAAATGATATAATCATAAAAAAAAAAATTCGGCTAATCGTCCTCTTGACATTGCTTCTAATCGATAGAAAACATAATTAGAAAATTAATATAGACAATAGAAAACATTCTGCAACAGTAACTCTTGGTCTTTGCCTTGTTTCGACACCATTTAAACACAATCAAATATGAATAATTTTACAATAAAAAAACAAACCGACGCCTCAATGATTATCGAAATAGTAACTACAAAACTTACTATTGAAGAGCAATTTCAATTTTTTGGCAAAGAATATTCTAAATTAAATCCCAAAGAAGAATTGCTTTTTATTCAAGATAGCGACTTCATTTTTGACTTCAACACCCTACTTTATTTTGAGCTTGACACCAGATTCAGCTTACTAAAAAAAGGAGCCTATCCATTAGAAATTGTTAATGATACCGTTCAGGTTCACATTACGCTTTCGCCTTATAATTAATAAGCAATTATAGGGCTATTGGAGTAAACAAAAGAATTATATATGGCTTTAATGAGTTTGAATGAACTTTAATTTCTCTTCACAATTCCTGACGTAGCTTGTGCAGTTGGCATTACCACCAAATCAGCAATGTTCACATGATACGGTCTTGAAACTACAAAATGAATTATATCAGCTAAATCTTCCGCTTGCAAAGGCGAAAGTCCTTTGTAAACATTCGCGGCTTTCTCAGTATTTCCTTTGAAACGAACGGAGCTAAATTCGGTGTCAACCATTCCCGGATGAATAGCGCCTACGCGAATACCATACGGATTCAAATCGATTCGCATCGCTTGATTTAGTGCGTCAACCGCATGTTTTGTAGCACAATATACATTCCCGTTAGGATATACTTCCTTGGCAGCTGTAGAACCAATATTGATAATATGCCCTGATTCTCGTGCTACCATTTGTGGAATTATCGCTCGGGAAACATACAAAAGTCCTTTTATATTAATGTCAATCATTGCATCCCAATCGTCTAAATCTCCCGTTTGAATTGGGTCTAATCCATGTGCATTTCCTGCATTATTGATTAATACATCAATGGTAGAAAACGATTCTGGAAGCGAGGCAATGCTGTCAAAAACGGCTTTTTTGTCCCGTACATCAAACAATAACGTATGCACTTCTGTAAATTCTAATAGCTCTTTTTGAAGTTCCAAAATCCGGTCTTCACGGCGCCCACAAAGCACAATTTTATAGTTGTTTTTTGCCAATATTCTTGCGGTAGCTCTTCCAATTCCGCTTGTTGCTCCTGTAATTAATGCTGTTTTATTCAATGGTGTTTTTGTTGTTTTTACTGAATTATTTCTAATAAAATTAAGGTACTTTATGGCCCATGCTTTCTGTCCAAATGGCAAACCAATCTTCTTTTTCGAGTGGCAATTCTACGGCTTTAATCAACGATTGAATTCTGGCAATATTTACCGTTCCCGCAATTGGAATTACCTTTGATGGATGCTGCAAAATCCAAGAAAGCAAAATCGTATCCGACCCAAAATGGTATTTTGTAACCAATGTTGCCAACAATTTTTTCATTCGTCGCGTTTGCTCATTGTCTTCTCTAAAAACGGTTCCTAACGGATTCCAAGACATGGGTTGGATATTGTGAATTTGCATATAATCGAAACTTCCGTCAACCATTGGCTCATAATTCGTTGCCGAAAACTGCACTTGATTGTAACGAATTTCGGTTTTCTGACGAATTAATTCCGTTTGCGAAGCCGTAAAATTAGAAAGTCCAAAATCAAGTATTTTACCTTCTGCTTTTAATTTAGCAACCGCTTCTGCAATTTCATCGGCTTGCATCAACGGACTTGGGCGGTGCAATAAAAGCACGTCTAAATAATCTGTTTGCAAGTTTTTTAGTGAATTCTCTACCGACCAAATGATGTATTCCTTCGAATAGTTGTAATGCTTGATTTTGTTTGGTCTGTTTTCAGAAATATGCTGAATACCGCATTTTGAAACAAATTGTAGCGCTTCTCTATTTATTTTGCTAGATGCAAATGCTTTTCCAAAATCGGCTTCAGTAGTGTATCCTCCGTAAATATCAGCATGGTCAAAAGTAGTAATTTTGTTTTCTAGGCAAATTTGAATCATACTTTCCATTTCAGAGGTATTGAGATTTTTATCCCAAACGCCCCAATTCATCGTGCCTGCAATAATTGGCGATAAGGTGTTTTTATTCAAGGTGTTATGTATTATGCGTTAGTAATAAGGGTCTTTTTTTAAAGTTTTATGCTTAAAGTTCTTAAAATTATAAAAACAAAATCACAATTCAACCTTAAAAGCATTAGTTTTATAAAAGTTTTAACCATTCTTTAACATCGTACTTCTAAAAAAAAATTCAATTTGCACTCTCAAATTTAAATGTTAAAATTCACAGTAATAAAATTAGTAAAATGGAAGAAAATACTTCGACTTTAGACATCAGAGCAATTAATGAAAAAATTGAAAGAGAGAGTGCTTTTATAGACCTTCTTACAATGGAAATGAACAAAGTAATTGTGGGTCAAAAGCACATGATTGAACGATTATTAATTGGACTTTTAGGACAAGGGCACATTTTATTAGAAGGTGTTCCGGGTCTAGCAAAGACTTTAGCGATAAACACTTTGTCGCAAGCCGTACAAGGATCGTTCAGCAGAATTCAGTTTACACCCGATTTATTACCTGCAGATGTTGTAGGAACAATGATTTACAACATCAAGCAAAATGAATTTTCTATAAAAAAAGGACCTATTTTCGCCAATTTCGTTTTAGCAGATGAAATTAATCGTGCCCCTGCAAAAGTGCAATCGGCATTATTGGAAGCGATGCAAGAAAAACAAGTGACTATTGGGGATACGACTTTTAAATTAGAAAGACCTTTTTTAGTATTGGCAACTCAAAATCCAATTGAGCAAGAAGGAACGTACCAACTTCCAGAAGCACAAGTGGATCGTTTTATGTTGAAAACCGTTATCGATTATCCAAAAATGGAAGACGAGAGAATGGTGATTCGTCAAAACCTAAAAGGCGCTTACGAAAAAGTAAATGCGGTAGTTTCTGTAGAACAAATTTTGCGGGCGCAAGAAGCGGTTCGTGAAGTGTATATGGATGAAAAAATCGAAAAATACATTCTTGATATTATTTTTGCAACTCGTTTTCCAGAGCAATACAAATTGGCCGATTTAAAACCATTAATCAGTTTTGGAGCGTCGCCACGTGGAAGTATCAATTTGGCAAATGCAGCAAAATGTTATGCTTTTATAAAACGCCGTGGTTATGTAATTCCTGAAGATGTTCGTGCGGTAGTTCACGATGTATTGCGTCACAGAATTGGAATTACGTATGAAGCGGAGGCTGAAAACATTACTTCTGTTGACATCATCAACAAAATTGTAAACGAAATTGAAGTACCTTAAATAGTTGATAGTTGTTGGTTATTAGTTGTTGGGAAAACCCTATTAACTATCAACCAACAACCAACAACCAAAACAAAATGGATACAAAAGACTTACTAAAAAAAGTTCGAAAAATAGAAATCAAAACCCGAAGGCTGAGCGATCATATCTTTTCGGGCGAATACCACACGTCTTTTAAAGGTCGTGGGATGACGTTTTCGGAAGTGCGACAATACCAATATGGCGATGATATTCGTGCTATTGATTGGAATGTAACGGCGCGATACAACGAAGCACACGTTAAGGTTTTTGAAGAAGAACGGGAATTAACGATGATGTTGATGGTTGATATTTCGGGTTCAGAAAGTTTCGGGTCTAAAATCCAATTCAAGAAAGATATCGTTACTGAAATTGCCGCAACAATGGCATTTTCGGCCACGCAAAACAATGATAAGATTGGATTGATTTTGTTTTCTGACCAAATCGAATTGTATATTCCACCAAAAAAAGGGAAATCGCACGTTTTGAGAATCATTCGAGAATTAATTGAATTCCAACCGAAAAGCCATAAAACCGATGTTGCACAAGCATTGAAATTTTTGTCGGGAACTCAAAAAAAGAAAGCCATCGTATTTGTGATTTCTGATTTTATGTCAGATGAATATGAAAGTACTTTGAAAATTGCTTCCAAGAAACATGATATTACAGGCATTCGAGTATTTGACATTCGGGAAGAAAAAATGCCAAACCTTGGAATGGTTTCAATGGTTGATGCTGAAACTGGCGAAACACAAGTGGTGAATACGGGTTCAAAATCAGTTCGATTAGAATATGAAAAAGAATACCGCAGCAAAGTAGATTATTTTACAGAAACGTTCAGAAAATCAGGCTCAGGTGTTGTAAGCACAAGAGTTGATGAAAGTTATGTAACCAAATTATTAAGTTATTTTAAGTCGCGATAAAAGCAATGAAAATCAAATATTACATTCTATTCTTTCTAATTTCGGCTTCCCTCTTCGCACAAAAGCAAGTGGAAACTAAAATTGATGTTACCAAAAACAAAATTGGAGCACAGTTCAATTTGACCTTCAAAACCAATGTTGATACTTTAGCGAAAGTGGTTTTTCCAACTTCTAAGAGTTTTGGAAAAATGGAAGTTATTCGTTCCTATGTTATTGATACGATTAAACTCGGCGACCGATATGAGCTTATAAAAAAATATGGCGTTACCCAATTTGACTCAGGAAAATATGTAATTCCGAGCCTGAAAATACTCATAAACAACAAAGCATTTGCCACAGATTCACTTTTGGTTGAAGTTTCCAATGTGAAAGTGGATACTATAAAACAAAAATTATTCGACATCAAACCCATCGTTGAAGTGCCGTATGAATTGAGTTATTTCTGGAAATATGTGCTAATAATTCTATTGATTTTAGGAATTGGCGCATTGATTTATTGGTTGATAAAAAAATACCAAAACAAGAAAGTTGAAGAAGTTGAAGAATTGAAATCCCCAATTGAAAGAGCTACAATTTTATTAAAAACTTTAGAGAAAAAAGAGCTTTGGCAAAAAGGAGCGGTAAAAGAATATTATAGCGAATTGACCGATATTGCGAGAAATTATATCGAAGAGGCTATTGAAATTCCTGCCATGGAAAGCACCACTTCGGAATTGATTTTGGGACTTCGAGCAGCTTCTATCAAAAAGAAAATGACGGTTTCGGCTGAAACCTTAGAAAATTTAGAACGCGTTTTAAAACAAGCCGATTTAGTGAAATTTGCAAAATCTAAACCATTGGATTACGAAATTGCAGAAGACCAAAATAAGATTGAAAAAGCCATTTTGACATTGGATAAATCTATACCCATTGTAATTGAAATTGAAGAAGACACCAATGAATGGGACGAAATGCGTCGTTTGCAAAAACTAAAAAAACAAAAAAGAACGCGTATTTTAACAGCTGTTGGATTTGTTATAGGTGCGATTATAGGATTGTTTATTTTCTTTGTTGTCACCAAAGGTTTCGATTATGTAAAAGACAATTTAATAGGTCGTCCAACAAAAGAATTAGTTGAAGGAAAATGGGTTTCAAGTGAATACGGAAATCCAAAAGTATACATTGAAACGCCTAAAGTTTTGACGCGAATTGATGCTACAAAACAATTTCCTAAAGAAGTGGTAGCAATGCTAAAAGAAGTCAGCACCTTTGCTTTCGGAAGTTTACAAGGTAATTTCTATATCGCCTTGGTGACCGCAAAACCAAAACAAGAAACAGAATATGATTTGCAAAAAGGTCTGGAAGGAACCATTGATGGTTTTGGAGGTCAAAATGTAGTTTTGAAACAAGAAGAATTCCAAACGAAAATGGGAATTTCAGGCTTAAAAGGTTTCGGAACTATGGTGAAATTAGATCCTGTTTTGAAGAAAAGCGTGAAACTTTATTATGAAATACTGATTTTCAAAGAAGACGCAGGCTACCAGCAAGTGATGATTTTCCACGAAGAAGGTGATAAATATGCAGAACAAATTTCAGAACGCGTAATCAATTCTGTTGAATTTAAAAAAGACGAAAGCAATGAATAAAGTGACTTTTTTAAACCCCGAATTTTTTTGGCTTTTTCTTTTGATTCCAATTGTTATTTGTTGGCAAATTTGGAAAAGAAAGGAACAAACTGCTACATTAAAAATCAGTTCTTTGAAAGGATTTAAAACTTCAAAATCGATTTTAGCAAAATTAAAACCGATGCTTTTTGTCTTTCGATTATTGGCGTTAAGCTCCTTAATAATAGCAATGGCAAGACCAAGAACAGTCGATGTGAGTAGCAAAACAAAAACCACAAAAGGAATTGATATTGTAATGTCGGTCGATGTTTCTGGAAGTATGTTGGCAAAAGATTTAAAGCCAAACCGAATGGAAGCGTTGAAAGATGTTGCCGAAAATTTTGTGAAAGCAAGACCAAATGACCGAATTGGATTAGTAGTTTACGCTTCTGAAGCTTATACAAAATCGCCAGTAACGAGTGACAAAGCAGTTGTTTTAGATGCCATTAGAAGTATAAAATACGATAATGTGCTTCAAGACGGAACAGGAATTGGAATGGGATTGACCACTGCAATCAATAGATTAAAAGACAGTAAAGCAAAAAGCAAAATTGTAATTTTAATGACTGACGGAGTAAATAACGCAGGATTTATTGAGCCACAAACAGCTTCTGATATTGCACAACAATACGGAATTAAAGTATATACAATTGGAATTGGTTCGAATGGAATGGCTGATTTTCCTTATGCAATTGCGCCAAACGGACAGTTTTTATTTAGAATGATGAAAGTAGAAATTGACGAAAGCTTGTTGCGTTCGATTGCCAAAAACACAGGCGGAAAATATTTTAGAGCCAATAGCAATCAGAAATTAGAAGCCATTTATAACGAGATTAACAAGTTGGAAACCACAGAAATCCAAGAATTAAAATTCTATGATTATGATGAAAAATTCCGGCCTTTTGCCCTTTTTGCAGGTTTGTTATTATTTATAGAAATTGGTTTACGAAACACAATATTCAGAAGTTTTATATAATCCCTACTCTTCTCAAAAGTGAGCAAGAAGTAATGGAATTAAAAAATTATTTATGTACGAATTAGACGAAAAAAAATATTTATCCCTTTTACTAATAGTGCCAATTTTGGTGTTGTTATTTCTATTCAATCAATATTGGAAAAGAAAAAAACAACGGGAATTTGGTGATTTAGAAATGGTTCAAAGACTAAGTCCTGAAAAATCAGTATTTAAATCGGTTTTAAAATTCACCGTTTTAATTTTGGCATTTGGGTTCTTGGTAATTGGATTGGTCAACCCTAAAATCGGAACAAAATCAGAAACAGTAAAGCGAGAAGGAATTGACATTGTATTTGCAGTGGACGTTTCAAAAAGTATGCTTTGCGAAGATGTTGCCCCAAGCAGATTGGAAAAAAGCAAGCAAATCGTTTCCCAAATCATCAATCAATTGGTGGGCGACAGAATAGGAATTGTAGCCTACGCAGGAAGCGCCTTTCCGGTTTTACCCATCACAACCGATTATGGTGTGGCGAAAATGTTTTTGCAAAGTATGAATCCATCTATGGTTTCTTCACAAGGAACTTCCTTAGACGAAGCGATAAAGTTATCGTCGACCTATTTTGATGATGACAAGAAAACAAGCAAATTATTGATTTTGATTTCTGATGGAGAAGACCATTCTGAAGGCGCAAGTGATGCTGCCGAAGAAGCAAATAAATTGGGAATGAAGATTATGACCATAGGAGTTGGAACTCCAAAAGGCGGACCTATTCCATTGAAAGAAAACGGACGTGTTTTGAGTTTTAAACGCGATCAAAACAATGAAGTTGTCGTTACAAAACTGAATGAAGAAAGCTTGAAGTTGATTTCAAAAAATACGAAAGGCGGTTATATCAATGGAAATAATACCAAAGAAGTTTTAGAATATGTAAAAAATGCTTTGGACAATATTGAAAAAACAGAATTTGAAGCCCAACAATTTACCGATTATAATTCTCAGTTTCAGTGGTTTCTTGGGATTGCATTTTTCTTGTTGTTATTGGATGTTTTCTTCTTAGAAAGAAAAACGAAATGGTTGAAAAAGTTGAATTTATTTAATGAAAAAGCATAATGAAGAATTTAATTATATATAGTTTTCTGTTGCTATCTTTTGCAATTTTCGCTCAGGAAAAGGATATGAATTTGCCAAAAGCGAATCAAGAATTTGCAGATAAAAAATATGCTGAAGCTGAAGCTGAATACCGAATTTCAGAATCTAATAATCCGAAGAAAGCCATTTCATCCTATAATTTAGGAAATTCCATTTACAGACAAAAACACAATTCAGAAGCATTGTTTTCCTACGAAAAAACAATAAAAACCGCTACCGAACGACCAGAAAAACACAAAGCATTTCACAATTCTGGAAATGTTTACATGACCGAAAAAAATTATTCTGCTGCAGTTGAAGCCTTTAAAAATGCCTTGAGAAACAATCCAAATGATGAAGAAACGAGGTATAATTTTGCTTTAGCTAAAAAAATGCTCAAAGACAATCCACCAAAAAAGGACGATAAAAAAGATAAGAAAGACAAAAAAGACGATAAAAAAAAGGACGACAAAAAAGATAAAAAGGACGATAAAAAGAAAGACGACAAAAAAGACGATAAGAAAAAGGACGACAAAAAAGACGGTGACAAGAAAGATAAAAACGAGAACAAAGGCAACGAGGATGGAAAGCCAAAACCTAAACCGGGTGGAATTCCAAAAGAGCGCGTTCAAAATCTTTTAGATGCCGTAAACAACGAGGAGAAAAAAATTCAGGATAAAGTGAATGCCAAAAAAGTAAAAGGCAAACCAATACAAACAGAGAAAGATTGGTAAACTATTCTGAAATTAAAAATAAAAACAACCTAACTTTGGGTTTTTAAATTCAATTTAGGAAACACGATATTAACGATTAAACAAAAAATGAAAAAATATTTTTTTCTACTATTATTGAGTTTTCAAGGGCTCTTGGCGCAGGTTCAGTTTGAGGCCAAAGTCAGCAAACAAACTCTTGGACTAAACGAAAGACTTCGCATCGATTTTACTATGAATGATGATGGCGATAACTTTTCGCCACCTAATTTTGAGGGATTTAAAATCATTGCAGGACCAAGTCAGCAGGTGAGTCAATCGTGGATTAACGGAAAAAGTTCGTTTAATAAAACCTATTCCTACTATTTATTACCAACGCAAAAAGGGAGTTTGGTAATTCGTCAAGCATCTATTGAAATTAGAGGTCAGATTTATAAAACTTCACCTATAAAAATCACCGTTACCGCTGCAGTAGAACAGCCACGTGACCCAAATGACTCTCAAGTTACAGCTGATGAATCATTGCATTTAGTAGCTGAAATATCTAAAACAAATCCCTACATAAATGAACCAATCACGGTGGTTTATAAAATTTATTTCAGTTATAATATTGGCATTACCAATTGGCGGGAATTGAACAAGCCGAAATACAATGATTTTTGGAGTCAGAACATTGATATCAAACAATTAGTTGCCGAAGAAGGAAAATACAATGGCGAAAAATACCGTTTTGTAACCCTTCGAAAAACCGTTTTATATCCTCAAAAATCAGGAAAATTAGTAATCGAACCCCTTTCTTTAGATGTTGATGTTCAGTTGCCGTCGAACAGAAGAAACATTTTTGGACAGGTACTTTTAGTAGAAGACCACAAACGTGTTTCTGCTGGTGCGAAAACAATCAACGTGAAAGCACTTCCAGAATCAGGGAAACCTGCTGATTTTTCGGGTGCTGTTGGTCGATTTACTTTTAAAGTGACTCCTTCAAAAACCAATATAAAATCGGGAGAAAGTCTTGATTTAGACGTCAGTGTTTCGGGAACTGGAAATTTGAAATTGTTTACTTTGCCAAAACCAATTGTTCCAACCGCTTTAGAAATGTATGATCCAGTTCACAACGAACAAGTTTCGACGCCGCTTTCAGGTATGACGGGGAAAATATCGGATAAATATGCTATAATTCCACAATACAAAGGGAAATATCCAATCAAACCGATGGTTTTTACCTATTTTGATTTGGGTTCTCAAAGTTACAAAACCATCACTTCTCCTGAAATTATGGTCAATGTTTTGGAGGGACCAATGGCAGCAGATAATGCTGTAGCGGCAACTCCTGGCGATACTAAAAAAGCGATTTTGAGTTCGGCACAATTCAAATTTATCAAATTGAAAACCGAATTGACTTCAATGAAACACAAGGATTTTTATGGTTCTACACTGTTTTATTTCTTGTTGTTTTTGCCGTTTTTATGCATTCCTATAATTGTACTATTTAAGAAGAAAAAAGAAGCACTTGATGGCGATGTTGCAGGAAATAAAATAAAATTATCAAACAAATTGGCCAAGAAATATTTATCAGAAGCACAAAAAGAAATTGGAAATAAAGAGCCGTTTTATATTGCTTTAGAAAAAGCGATGCACAATTTCTTGAAGGCCAAAATCAACATTGAAACTTCGGAAATGAGTAAGGAGAAAATCAGTGAAATTTTATCCGATAGAAAAGCAAATCCTGAAGCGATTGCCTCTTTTATAAATCTAACAGAAAACTGTGAGTTTGCGAGATATGCACCGTCGTCAAGCACCGCAATTCAACAAGATTATGATAAAGCGGTTGCGATTATCTCTGAATTAGAAAAGCAAATAGTTTAATCTAATCAAAATTAAAAAGTTAGCCACGAATTACACTAATTTGCACTACTTTTTTATAATAATTTTGAGATTATAAAATAGTTACAAGAGCAGTATAAAAAACATAAAATGAAGAACTTACTTTATATACTATTACTTACAACGCAAATTTTCTTTGCTCAAAGTGGCTTTGAAAATGGAAATGCATTGTATCAAAAAGGAAAATACCAAGAAGCAATTACGGCTTATGAAAGTTTATTTAGAACGAAAAAGGAATCGGCTGAATTGTATTTTAATATTGGAAATTGCTATTACAAACTGAATAAAGTAGCGCCTGCAATTTACAATTATGAAAAGGCACTGTTGTTAAATCCTGACGACGCCGAAATTCAAAACAACCTTAAATTTGCTCAAAAATTACAAATTGACGACATCAAAACAGTAGAAAAAGTAGGTTTCAATAAACTAATTCAAGATTTTACGAACACCTTTCATTACAACACTTGGGGCGGAATTGCTGTTGGACTATCACTCTTGTTTTTATTGTTTTTTGTGGGTTATTATTTTTCACAAATTACCGTTTCAAAAAGACTATTCTTTCTTGGAATGTTCTTTGTGATGTTGTTGTTAGTGGTGAGTGTTGCCGCAGCAATATTTGAAAAAAATCAATACAACAATGACCAGCCAGCGATTGTGTTTTCTGAAGTAATTGGGGTGAAAAGCGAACCAAAAAACAATGCAACAGATGCCTTTATGTTACACGAAGGAACGAAAGTTTATGTGATTGAAAGCTTAGACAATTGGGATAAAATTCAACTAACTGACGGAACCGAAGGCTGGATTGAAAACAGCGCAATAAAGAGATTGAAGTAGTTTTTTATTTTTCAGATTTTACCTTAATACCTTTATACCATTCTTCTACAGACGGATAAATTAGCGCAGCCATTTTTTGAATAGGGTTGTAAAACAAAGATTTATCAATGGTTGTTTTCTCAGCAAAAGTGTAATTCACATTTATTTTTTGGAATACATTCAAGGAAATACTCAAGATTAAAATTGTTTTTAAAAGTCCAAAAACGCCACCTGTTACTTTATTTACAATTCCCAAACTGGCTAAATTGGCCATCTTAGTTAGGAATTTTGCCAACAATGAAATGCCAATTATCACTAAAATAAAAGTGATTATAAAAGCTACAATTTGAATGGTTTTTGGATTCCAAGAAACGTGACTTCCAACGTATGTTTTCATTAAATGCGAAAATTTTATCGCCACATAAATCCCAAGAAGTAGCGAAACAAACGAAGCTAATTCTATGAAAAATCCATTCCAAATGCCACGGACAAATCCATAAATTAATAAAACACCAAGAAAAATATCTAAATAGCTCATGTGAAAAGAATAAAGAGCAAAGATAAAAGAATTATGTTGGTATCTTTACCGATATTATTTCAGATTTCAGAACTCATAATTTATAATTTATAATTAAAAAAAATGTCAAGAGATATACAACTCAAAGAACGCTGGGAACAGCTCGTAAATATACTTTCCAATCAATTTTCACAAGGCGAAGATTTGGATTTGGATGCCATAATTTATTTAATTGGCGTTCAAGAACTCGGCAAAATTCACCAAGCCTACAAAAAAGACGAAAAACTAAACCTAATGCACATTGCCATTTGCAGATTGTTGGAGCCTTACGGTTTTTATGAATTTGATTATGTAGATGTCGACGGCTGGCCACATTACAAAGTAAAAGAAGAATTACCCCCTTTAAAAGCGGGCGAACAATCGGTTTTGATGAAAGAAGCGATTGTGAATTATTTCATTGAAAAAGAACTTATTGATTAAAGATTGTCAAATTGGTTGAAAAACTTGTAACATTGAAACCACAACTTACAACTTTTTACTTAAATTTGCACTTCAATTATTGAATGAAAATGACAGATAAGATAAAAGAATATATTGGCGAAGCACACGCTTTTCAAACTCAAGACGCAGCCGAATTAGAAGCTTTTCGCATCAAATTCTTAGGTAAAAAAGGACTATTAAACGACTTTTTTGCCGAATTTAAATTGGTGCCAAACGACCAAAAAAAGGAGTTTGGGCAAGTTATCAATTTACTAAAAACTACTGCCGAAGAAAAGATAAAAACCATCCAAGAATCTCTTGAAAGTAAAATAGAAATCAAAGGTTTTTATGGCGACTTAACGCGTCCGTCTGAACCATTAACCATTGGCTCTCGTCACCCAATTTCAATAGTGAAAAATCAAATTATTGACATCTTCTCTAACATTGGTTTCAATGTTTCTGAAGGTCCAGAAATTGAAGACGATTGGCATAATTTTACCGCATTAAACTTGCCTGAATACCATCCAGCACGTGACATGCAAGACACTTTTTTTATTCAAACGAATCCCGATATTTTACTTAGAACGCACACCTCATCCGTGCAAGTTCGGTACATGGAAAACAACAAACCGCCAATTCGAACCATTTCCCCTGGGAGAGTTTTTCGAAATGAAGCCGTTTCGTCCCGTTCTCACTGTATTTTTCACCAAGTAGAAGGATTGTATATTGACAAAGACGTTTCGTTTGCCGATTTAAAACAAACACTTTTGCATTTCACCAAAGAAATGTTCGGAAAATCAAAAATACGCCTTCGCCCATCCTATTTTCCTTTCACTG
>Ga0209296_1002422_pt1 | contig 13438 bp, 9 predicted proteins | sample S_130206_EF_Meta_FD_187319 | JGI IMG/M metagenome (GOLD analysis project Ga0209296, IMG submission 187319) | Freshwater microbial communities from Lake Simoncouche, Canada to study carbon cycling - S_130206_EF_MetaG (SPAdes) (version 2) | ecosystem: Environmental > Aquatic > Freshwater > Lake ...
CAAGTTCAACGTCAAACTCTTGAAAAAGAAACTGCTATCGCTGACATGCAAGGAGAGGTTGTAAAAGCTGACCAAGGTGTTCAAATCGCTGAAAGACACGCTGACGCTTCTGTTAAGAAAGCTACGGGTGACGCAAACTCTGTTAAAATTGCGGCTGAAGCTAACGCAGAAGCTACTAAATTGAAAGCAGAAGCAGATGCTACAAGAACATCACTTATCGGAGACGCTGAGGCTGTCGCTATCTTGGCTAAGGGTAAATCTACGGCTGAGGCTTATAGATTGGCTGTTGACGCTATGGGTAAAGAGAACTTTACTACTTACAAAGTAACTGAGGAAATTGGTAAGAACAATGTGAAAATCATGCCAGACTTGTTAATCAACGGTGGTGGACAAAGTGGTAATGGTGCAATTGACGGATTGTTAGGGGTTCAAATCCTTAATATGATGGGAGATAAGTTCAAAACTAATCCAGTTGTAACAACTGATGTTCCTGTTGAAGAAGTAAAATCAGATAAAAAGAAATAATCTTTCTTACTGATTTCAAAACCCTCTGATTAATTTCAGAGGGTTTTTTTTATTTAAAAACTTTCCTTATATTTGTATTATGTATAATAAAATCTACGACTTCTGTAAAGTTAGAAATCTTGGTGGTACTTACTCAAATGGTAATGAACCTACACCAAGAGTTCAATTTCTTATGCAACTTTTAGAATCTGAAGGTATCAACTATGAATTAGATACTTATCAGTCAAGAGGTAATACTTGTTACAATCTTATCTTAAAAGGGGATTCTGATAGAATGGTAGTTGCTCATCACGATATTGTCAATTCTAATATCGATAATGCTAATGATAATTCAGCATCTGTTATTAATGCTATTATGATTAAGAAATTAATGCCTCAAATGAACGTAGTTTTATTAGATGGTGAAGAATGTGGTGGTTTAGGGTCTCAAAGAGTATCTGATCAAATCAATGAAGGTTATTTTAATACTATTGATTGGGTCCTTAACTTAGAATTAACCGGTAAAGGTGGTAAATACTTTTTCATTGGTAATTATCCTGGTAAGTTAACTGATCATATTAAATCAATCTTTGATTGTCCTATTACAAATACTCCATATAATGACTCTGTTACATTTAGAAAGAATGGAATAGATTCTGTTGTAATCAATCCAATACCTCCTCTAAACGAAGGTAAGACATCTTCTGTTAAGTGGAATGATGATACTTACTTGGACTTTTCTATGTTATATAATTGTCACTCTTCTAAAGATACTATTGATACAATTGATATCAATGATATGAAAGAGTTTGTTGAAGATGTTGTTATGAAAATACTTTCATAAATCTGGTATATAATCAGGGTCAATTATATCCTCATATATCTGTAGTTCTTCTAGTCTAAACATTAGTTTTGATAAATCATTCATTTTATCAAACTTACTCCAATTTCTATTTTTACGAGCATTTAATATTTGTTCAGTTGATAATTGCTCACATATTCTTATTAAATTATAGTTTAATATATCTTTATTCATATTTTATATATCTTAAAATTTTATATATACTAAATATAAAAATTGGAAATATTAATGAAAAATCTAAAAACATTTGAAGCTTATAGTTCTTATAGAGCACCTAAAGAAATAGCTTACTTAAAAGAACCGGTTGAGATCAGAATTGATGTTACAAAAGTAGTACATGCTTCTGATAGACAAATTAGACATGGTATAGATGATACTACTAAAATTACTGATGATGATATTATCGATACGGTTGAATTATCAATTGAAGAATTAACAATTGCTTTAATGCAAGATAAATTTGATATCTATCAAAATGAGGATAATTATCCAACCAAAGGTGTTAAAGCTGGTGAACCAAATAGGTTTGTAATTAAGAATAAAACAAATAACTTAAATCTTGTTTGTTCGTTAACACCTGGTGATAATGAATTTACATTAACCGTTATTACGGTAATGACTAAACCAGACTTTAGAGCTTATAATGGTCAATATGTACTTGAAGTACAATCATAAAAATATTTAAAATAAAAAAACCTCAGATTTTCTGAGGTTTTTTTGTTAGAATAATAATCTTAACCAATCGTTAAGAAGATTTTTCTACTCATTCGGTCTACTGAAAGAACTTTCACTTTGATATCTTGTCCAGGTCCGAACTTTTTACCAAGTTTCTCCATTTCAGAAGTATGAATAAGTCCAACAGTTTCATCATCAAGGTTTACTAAAGTACCAAAAGCTTTGGTGTCTTTAACGGTTCCTTCAATGATTTGACCATTTTTGATGTTATCCCAAAGAGTCTCTCTCAAGATTTGAGTAAGTATGATTTTATCCTTAATCACTTCTTTGATGTAGAAATCGATTTGAAAACCTGGTTTGATTTGAATCAATTTCTCTTGCCACTCAGGGTTAACATTAGCTTTGTGAATCATTCCTGTAAGACACTCATTGAACTCAACAAATACACCAAATGGTGTTGTTCCTGTTACGTGTCCTTTGTAAACTTCTCCGTAGTTAAGTTCTTTAACTGCCTCAGGAATCAAAGTTTGAAGATATTTACGTCTACTAACGATGTAAGTTCCTTCTTGTTGGGAATAAGATTCAATCATAACATTGAATGTTTGTCCAACAATAGAACTTTGGTCGTATAGTTTGTTAATACCAGCCAACGTATTCGGCATAAATCCTGGTAAAGTAACACCACCGTGTGATAACTCAACATCATAACCCGCTGGATTAAGACTTTTCACTAACACCATAACTGGTTTACCTTGTTCAAGTGATTTAAGATTAGCGTGAGCTCTAGACTCATAAAGAGAAGATACACTACCTTTAATCATAAAATTGTCATTATTAACATCTGTGATTAAAACATCTACCAATTCACCGATAGTTGATGATTTAAGATATTTAGACTCACTTAGTTTATCATCAATTCTAATATCGTCTTTGTAGCCTTTTACGCTAAAAATATACTGGTCAGCTACTTTGCCTGTATATTCTGCAGAAATTACTTGCCCCTTTTCAGGAACAGATACCACATCAAGATTATAGAGTTTCTCTAATTCTAAATGTTCTTTTGTTTTGTTTTTTCTGCCTTTTTTAGCAGAGAAGTTGTCGTCATCAAATAGATACGCCAATTCTTCGTTTCCGATTGTTTGTGTCATTTTCATAATTTTTAAGAAGTTAATTAATATAGTATTAAAGTGTTAAAATGTTTAGATATTTAGAAATTATTTTAATTTCTTTTTATTCCATTTCTATCCATGTAGTCACGAATTCTTGCAGCATCTTCGTACTTTTCGCCTTTAATGCAATTGTCAAGTTTTTCGTTAAGTTCCTTTGTTATTTGTTCAATTCCCTTTTCCTTAGAAAGACTTTTTATATCATCTGTGAGTGAATTATAAAAGTTTTCCATTTGTGATATATCAACAAAATAAACTGGAACTGGAGCTGGTAAAAACTTTTGTTCATTTTTTTCCTCATCAGATATTTCTTTAAGCTTATCGCTATTTTTAATCTTTTTAATAAAATCATCTGTTAATGCTGAATTATCAACAAGATATTTAGCTAAGTGATAAGGTCTGTTTTTAAACATCTTAAGTAATAAGACTAAGTTTTTGTATATATCCTCGTTTTCCATTTCTTATTATTCTATGTTTATTACATCTTATTGTTTATACTTTTTCAAATAAAATATTAAAATAATATTCAAATGTGTAATCTTTAGAACTTTTATCTTGATTGAAAATTATTTTCAATTTTGAATCATCAAAAGCTAAATCTCTTTGATATTTTGAAAATTTATTCTCTGGTTTATATGCTAATTGACTCCAAGTGTTTTTATATCTTAGAACATTTTGATTTCTTAGGTCTTTGAAGTTTATATAAAGGTCTAAACTTTTAAATTTATATCTATTTAGAACATTTACATTAATGTATTCTCTTATTGAAGAATCTACATCATATGTTTTGGTCATTTCTGTTTTCATTCCTTCAAATGTTCTGTATCTTTTAAGTGTTGCAAATAAAAAATCTGACAGAATGTTTTTTAGTTCAATGTTTAATATCCATGTTGTATTATTATCCTTTTGGAAACTAGATTGGGTTTCATCTAAAACTAATGTGTGATTAGCTTTCTTATTATCAGAAGATGAATATACAATTGAGTTCAATGATGATTCAATTGATAAGTCAGTTTGTTCTCCATTACTTCTCTGATAGTATATTATACTTTGTGTTTCAATATTAATATTATCTTCGACTTCTAGCATTTTTGATCCAAAGAAATTACTTTCCTCCACCATATTAAAAGTGCCATATGTTTTTGTTTTTTTATACTCAGGTGATATGTAAGTTATTCTCATTTTATAAATTTGAATTTTCATTTGTATTTCTTTGACCAATTGTATTATTCAAAGAGTTTCCAATAGGTGGGAGAGAAATAATAGGTTTCACATTTTGGTTAACTTCTGTTGTGTAGTGATATTCTATATCCCAAGTTGACTTAAATACAAAGAAATCTATTACTGTATATCCAAACTCATCTAACATAGGATACATAGACTTTTGATCTTTCTCATCTCTAAGTTTTAGAATAGAACCTGACTTATTTACTTTTCTTATCTTCTTCTCTTTAACGATTCCGAACTCAGTCAAAGATTCATCAAATCTATAATTCCCAACAGATGATGTGAAGAAATTTTTAGAAAACAATTCTATATCATAGAATAGTGGCATATAAAATCCACTATATCTATAAATAACATCTTCAATTATATTTCTACCACCATGATAAATTTTACTTACTACCGGAGTTTTTCTATTAGAAACTATTTCAGATGCTGGTGGTATTTGATTATAGTAATTTAAATTACTTAAACTAATATCTATTGATTTTAAAACTTTAGTTGGTTTTAGAGATTTTGGTAAATCAACTGGACTAACATGTAATGATTTATGTTTCATAGAAACTTCATCAGGTGTCTCACATACTATAAGATATGGTAGTTTTTCTAAATCATCATAATTATATTTAGTAATTTTACCATCTTCATCAATTATAATATAGTTTAAGTAGTCAGTAAATTCATATCTATTTGATATATCATTTACACATTTAATAAAGTTAAAAGCTGTTAACTTTCTATTTAATTCAGTATAAAGAAAATCTCTATCTTTATTTGATAATCCAATTGTTGTATTATCTGATATATTTATATTAATAATAATATTCTTCCATTTTTTATTAATGTATATATTTATACCACATTCTAATGTAGAATTTGATGTATTACTATTAAGTAAATAATAAGAGTCATTAATTTCTAAAATAGGATTATTATTTGTATTATAAACAATATTTGTATCTGGAGTTAAACTATAAACTCTTTCCCAATCAGTTGAAGTTCCTGGTTCTGTTCCAGTTTCCGATCCATAATTTATATTACCACTTGCAGTTGTTTTATATACAACATCTTCGTGTACAACATAGGTAGCTCCTGAATTTGATGGATAGTAAGTACTAGGGTTCCATAATAGTATTGGTTCCCATTTTGGACTACTTGATTGTGTAGCTGTCCAATAATAAATATATTTTTTTTGATCTATAAATGGTGTTTTATAATCTGGTCTGTGATGGTTACTAGATGTCATAGACATAAAATATTGACCATTAAATAAAACCGTTTGACCATAAGAATAACCAGTACCATCCGATGTTACTGGATTCCAAAAATCATCAGTTCCAGATGATGTATGTTTATAATAATCACCATTATTATAAACTATTCCAGCTGATGATGTTGAATAATCAACAGCGGCTCCTGGGTAGATTTGAGTTGGTGACCAAAATATCATATTGTTCGAACCAAAGGTTGAAGTAGGTAAATTATATGGCAACCAAGTTGTTTGATTATAAGGAGCTGATTTAACTTTTTTCATGTTAGGATACTCCTTGTTTGGTTTAAGTATTATATTTTCAACTATTGTCGATTGATATATAATATCATCCATTACAACAAGGTCTCCTAATTGATATGTTTTATCCATTTTCCAATCATCAAATATTGTCCAATTCATTGTATTAACTGATGATGTTATACCACCAGTATCACTAACAGATAACTCATTATCAGTTAAGATAATAGAGAATTTATATCCATCAAAAGTATTTGATGTTTTTAGATTGAAAGTATCTACTTTTCCAGTTTCATCTTTTTTAATTGAACTACCATCAATATCATATGCTATAAATTTAATACCTCTAAATAAAGTTATATTTGGTATTGAAGAATCTCCTTCATTAAATAATGAATACTTTTTAACATTTTTAGATATCTCACCTGAATCAAAAAATGATTTTCTTTCAAAGAAATATGTAAAGTAATCAAAACTATAAGTAGCGGATACCGTACCTGATGAGTATGTTCCTAAATTCAAATACTTATCCAACTCAAATTCATAATTCTGATTTAGTGATTTATCTGAATTGAAATCCTCAACATGTAAAGTATGATGTAAATAAGAATAAGTAGATGAATTTATTGTATAAAAATAATCTAAATTTCTTTCTATTCTTTTAGGATCTGGATCAAATGGATTAACAGTTCTATTATAATCTTCAAATACTAAAGAGTTATTTAAAACATATGGATAATCATTAGCACTTAGTGAGTTTTGATATCCCCATCTACAATAAACTGGATTCTTTCTCCATATTTGTGATAAATCACCACCATCAATTTTAAATGTTTCATAATTTGCTGTGTATTCAGATGAAACAGGAATATTAACAACTTCTTCTTTGAAGAAGAAATCGTCATAATCTTTTGGATTGCTATTACTTAATAGATTTATTAGATACATCTTAGTTTCATCTGTATCAGTTAAATCATATTTCTTCTCATATTCATATTTAGAATATTCAGTATCAACTATTCTATCATCAAAATCTTTTATATCTGTGAATTTTAACTTGTAGATATTAAATTTCTTAGGCTGATTGTTTTTATCAACAATGAAACTTACTTTTTTAGTATAACTCGAATCTGGTTTATTTATCCAATATGTATAATCATTTTCATTAAAATCAAAAGAATAATCTGAGAATACTTTTATACTACCATCGATATCTTTAATAAGATTGTGATAAACACCATCTATTTCAATAATCCAAACATCTGCACTTTCCCAATCTTCTATTTGAAAATTACTTATGTCATAGTTTATTAACTTTTTATTCTCATCTATTAAACCAATATTTTTATTTAATAAGGATTGTTTACCTGATAAATCTAAATCAGATATTATTTTATATTTAGTTAATTGTTCTTGCTTATATTCTTGTTTAAATACCTTACCACTTTTACCCGGAATCGAGGTTGATGTGGATTGTAATTTTGTTTTACCACCTACTATAACTTTTTCAACTTTATAGTATTCTCCCAGATATTCAACATAATAAACTTTGTGATCGAAGAATCCTTCCATAAATGGATCACCGCTGTTAGAATATATGAAATTGTCAGATTGTATAACAACATCAGATTTTAAAAATGGTGTTATATATGGAGAAAGAGTTTTTACTTTAACCATATCATCCAAATAGAATCCATAATATCTATTAATAGACCATTTTCTTAGTCTATCACTACTTGCTGGTGTATCATCAAATAAAAATGATAGATTAAGTATATTTGGAAAAACAACTTTGTGATTTTTATATCCATCAAAAATAAATTTCTCAAATTCAAATACCTCTTTTTCCTCTTCATAGTAAGTGTGGAGAAAATTTGACTTACTTGTATATCCACCAGTCTCATAATCTATACCATTCCACTTTGTAAACTCTAGATTCTCAAAACTCAACTCTAATGGAGTTAGTGGGAAGAAAGAATTATTACCAAAGTTTATATCCAACCATTCTCCAAAATTAGTAGCCTTTGTTAAATCAAACATTTTAACTGTCTTAAACTTTGTAAATATTTGATTTCTAATATTTGATTTATTTATCTTTTCAATTCCTGGACCATCAACTCTAAATACTATAAAGTTTTTAGGCATATTACCTGTTGAGATATAAAGAGGAGCGAAATATTCAAACTCTTCTTCATAATTTTTATTATTAATTATATTTCTTGCTCCATATTGGTATAACTCATCATATTGATTTGCGTAATTATTACTCATTGTTTCAATATCATTATCATACTTTATGTAAAATGCAGTTTCTGTAGGTAAATTGCCGAAAAAATAAGTAACCAACTCATCATAATAATTATCTTTGATAAATGGAACTTTCTTATATTTTGTAGCACTCAATTCCTCTTTAGACTCAATACTATCTAGTGATAGACTATATTTACTATCTACCATTATTTTAATATTGGTTGTTAAACCGACATTAGTTCTTAATAAAGCAAAACTCTTCACTATTTAAAAATTATTTTATTGAAGTATTAATTGATTGAGTTACTTTCTTAACAATTACTTTACTTCTATTTATATTGAATTTAATTGTAAATACAAAGGGTCTATTTTCAGATTCATTTTCTAAGAAGAACTTAATCTTTTTAATATGTTTAACCGTGTTTTTACTTAAATTCAAGTTAATATACTTATAGTTTAGACCAGCTTGATTATTATCCAATGAATTCATTTTGAAATAAATATTCAAAGGTATAATAGTTGAATTGGCATCACCAGCATTAATAGTTTTAACTTTATCTGTGTTAGTTTCAACTATTGACTCTAGATTTTGAACAACTGGATGTATTGTTGTTAATAACTTAGTTGTTGATGATACAGAAACGCTATTATCTATCCATTTTGAAGGATCTAAAAGTGACTTGTTATTTCCTAAAAATGATAATAGTGTAGTTTCATTATACCCAACATTGTATTCATTATTTCCTAATATATTCGTAATAGAGTTAGATGAACTTGTTGTGAATAAGTTTCCTATATTTTCTGAAATTTTATTTACATTGTTATCTAAAACAGATTCATAGTTTACAGTCCATATAAATTGGTTGTTCATTTGAGTTCTTGTTTGACCAGTTGTTTCTGATGTTAATAACTCATCTTGATCATTTACCCAGAATGTCTGAGGAGCTGATGAGTTATATACATCAGCATTTTGTAAATATGTTCTATTTGATAATAGTCCTAATGCTGAACTAGTAGATTTGTTTCTTAATTTAACAACAAAATCCTTTATTACATAGATATTGTTAGCATAAACTCTACCACTAGGAACCCCAGCTCCAGTATATGGATCTAAATAATCCTCACATTCTATATTAAATGTAGTTTCACTTCCATTTGCTAAAACAAATTCTTGATTATTTCTAAGAATAATAACTTCAAGTTCTCCTTTAGATCTTGATATCTTCTCTTCAAGTGAGTTTATTCTATCTTGTAAAGATTTCATATATGAGTAAAGGTCTAAAGCAACCCCATTCTCGTCTTTGAAACCAGAAAGTATTTTATTACTTTCATGATGGAATGTTACATTATTAACAACTATCGTATCAGATAAATGCTCATCCAATCCTTTAGCAGATAATTCTTGATTCATTTTTATTTTCAAATCCTCAGATGTTGCTTCTTTTAAGATAAAGTCATTTTCATTAACAACATTACTAAGATTATCTGGGAATTCAATAGTTAATAGTTCAGACCAATCAGATTCTGTTGGTGATTCTGGCCAACCTACCTCTGAAATAGATTTAACTCTCATTTCAACCTTTTCATTTGATTGAATAGAGATATCTATTTGATTAATATTTGGTGTATCAGCACTTTCAACATCTTCAATAACCCAAGTGTATTCACCAGTTGCTGGATTATATGTTCTTTTTCTAGCGTCAGTTTTAAATTCAGTCCAATTTGAAAATGCTGCTTTACTTTGAGTATTATCAACATTGAATGTTTCTACAGGTGGTTCAGTACCATCTTTACTAACATACCTATATTGTACTCTAAATTGAACAATTTCTTGTGGTCTTGTTCCTCTAGTGACAATAGCAGCAGGCATTGTCCAGAATCCTCTAACTCTAAATTTAGGTTCTACTTTAATAGTAGGACTTTTTGATAAAGTAATAATTTCTTGAGCTACCGTTGATAATAACTTAGATTTACTATCTTTTTTTCTTATCAACTCTTCAGTTTCTAAATCAGCTTGTTTTCTAAGAGATTCAGTTTTGAATTTAGTAAACTTAGATTTTTTATTTTTATCTATTAAAGCATCTGATATTTGTTGAACTTCAGACTTTAATGTAAGTTGTAGATTATGTTTTTGCTTAATTGTATTAGAATCAGGTGTGTCAGTTAAGTGTTTATTAATTTGAACAACTTTGAAGTTTGTTGCATTTAATGTTGGTGCAACTGGTGTTCCAGCTAATTTATTTGGAGTTTTCTTAGCAACTAAATCATGTAAAGCTTCACCATAATCATAAACATAATCAATATAGAATTGTTCCATTGTTAGACCATTCTCAGATGATGTTGATTCCAATCTTAAATCATTTGACCAAAAACCAGTACCTAAACTCCAATTTCTAGCAAGTAGATTATTCTCAGCATTTAAAGCTTTTATGAAAACTACATCTCTTTCATCATACCCAACACTAATGTTAACTCTTTGTGTATAGATAACAGGAGAATACATTTTTAATGTTGATATACCAACTGGTATTGCTTCAATACCTTCTAATCTTTCTAATCTGATTCTTGGATTAGATTCAGCAGTTGAGATTTCTATTACTTTATATTTAGTAGATGTTCTTTCAGAGTTAACCATTAACTCATTACCGATTGATAATTGTTGAGTTTGATTTGTTGATCTAACAACATAGTTTAACTTGTCTAAAACATACCAAAGTTTTCTATTTAATCTATCTTCTTGTATTCTTAAAACACTAAACTCACCATCATAAAGCAATTCATTTGGTTCTAAATCAAATACTTGCTCATCAAATTTAGGATTTAATGGTTCTACAATACCCGGAGTAGTATTATGCCAATTCTCAAAGTCAGTGATTTCTATTGATGAATTTCCTCTAAAAAGTGTATTAAAACTATTTAAAGCAGATTGACCAAGTGGTGTTAATGAACCAGATGCGTCTTTTGCAAAATCAACAATATATCTTCTAGATTTTACTTTTCTAACATTTGATTCTATTTTACCTGTTAAATCTAATTGAACAGAAATTATTGGACTTAATAAACTATCAAAAAACCAATTGTTCAAAGCCTTAAAACTACTAACTGGACCCAATGACCCGATATCACCTGGTTCTCTGTTTAAATCAACTGTTATAATTTTCTTGTATTGATTCTGATTGGATGTTTGTATCATCGCTCCTGCAGCATCTATACTATATAATGAGTTGATATTATTATTCAATCTATCAATCTCACCTTTTAGTGAAGTGAATGAAGGTAAAGTGTAAGATCTTAAAACCCCATTTTCATCATAAATTTGAATATTTACTGATGAATCTCTAGTTGTTGATAGAGAGTTAATTTTTGTTAGTATTTCTACTATATTTTTGTTATATGAAATAACCTGGTCAGCTATTGTCGGGAATGAACTTTGAATAGGCATTTTAATTCTATTGATTTTTTTTATATATTAAATTCTATTCATTTCATTAGTATTTGTTTTATTAAATACTTTTTCTTAAATTTGTAACATGATGAAAATATGGACAGTTACATTTAATGATGGTGGTTGGCATACTTCCTTACCAGAATATCAAGTAGTAGCAGAATCGAAAGAAGAAGCTATTGAAAAGATTTTAGAAAAAAATCCTCGTTATAGAACAGGGTATGATAAATGGGCATCTGAATTCAAGATTGAAGGATATGTAATTGAGGTTCATGATGAAAAAACATACAACAGAAATAAAAAATTAGAAAATCTTGATATTTAATAATAATTTAACTATCTTTGTAATATGATTGAACAACTGAAAGAACAAATTATTAAAGCCAATGAGGCTTATAGATTGGGACAACCAATTATATCTGACGCTAGATATGACCAACTAGTTGAAGAGTTATCTTTATTATCACCAGATGATGAACTACTTACAAAAGTAGGAGTTGAAATCGCTGATGAAACTCGTAAATCACTTCTACCCATTGAAATGGCTTCAATGAATAAAATCAAGTCAATGAATGATGTTGATGATTGGACTCGTCTAAAAGGTATTTCAAAATCAGAATATGTGATTATCACACCAAAGTTTGATGGACTTTCATTATGTGTTAATGAAAAAACATCTGAGGCATTCACAAGAGGTGATGGTACATATGGTCAAAAATCAAGCGAACATTACGCTTTAATTCAAAATCACTTAAACTTAGAAGAAGATCCATTTAGCTTTACTTATGGTGAAGTAATGATACCTAAAAAAGTATTCATTGAAAAATTCTCTGCTGATTTTGCAAACCCTCGTAACTTAGTTGCTGGGTTGTTAAACTCTAAAACTATTAGTGACTCTCTAAAAGATTGTCAGTATATTAAATATGGTGCTGTTTGTAAAAGAAACTTCTCAACTAAGCAAGAAGTTATTAACGAACTTAATAAAGGACAAGCATCAAAAGTACAATATCACATTTGTCAATTATCTGATTTATCAGAAGAATTACTTATTGACTTATTCCACAAGTTCTCTACTGAATATGAAATCGATGGTTTAATTATTGAATTAAATGATTTAGACCTACAAGATAAATTAGGTCGCGAGACTTCTTCAAACAATCCTGTTTGGGCTCGTGCATTCAAACATCCAAGTTTCGAACAATCTGCTGAAACAGAAGTTATCGGTATCTCTTGGAATATTTCTAAACAAGGTTTATTAAAACCAATTTTACATATCAATCCTGTTAAACTTGATGGTGTTACGGTATCTAATGTTACTGGTAACAACGCAAGGTTTGTAAAAGACTTCGGACTTGGTATTGGTGCTAAAGTTCTCGTAAAACGTTCTGGAATGGTTATTCCAATCATTGCTGACGTTATCACTCCAGTTGAGTTTGTTCAACCTACAATCGAAGGTGTTGAAGTAGATTGGAACGAAGCAGGTATTGAATTAATCACTTTAACTGAAACAGACGACCAAAAGTTAAAAAAGATTGTTGCTTTCTTTGAAATCTTAGAAGCAGACAATGTGTCAGAAGGAGTTATTACTCAATTGTGGGATGCTGGTTACAAAACAATTAAAGATGTTCTTAACCTTACAACTTCTGATTTAGAAAAGATTGACCGATTTGGTAAACGTAAGGCTCAAATTGTTTACAACTCTATTCAGAAATCTGTTAGTAATGTTCAGTTATCTAAACTACAACACGCAACTGGTATCTTCAAAGGATTAGGTTCTAAGAAATTAGTTCTTTTAGAAGGAT
>Ga0209296_1002423_pt1 | contig 13430 bp, 17 predicted proteins | sample S_130206_EF_Meta_FD_187319 | JGI IMG/M metagenome (GOLD analysis project Ga0209296, IMG submission 187319) | Freshwater microbial communities from Lake Simoncouche, Canada to study carbon cycling - S_130206_EF_MetaG (SPAdes) (version 2) | ecosystem: Environmental > Aquatic > Freshwater > Lake ...
GTACTCGCATCTGAAGGTGGAAGATCTCAAGAAGCACATGGTGGATATGGGGATGCATCCCTATGGAAATGAGATCCTGTACAATGGTCAGACAGGTGAGATGATGCAGGCTGAGATCTTTATGGGACCTACATTCTATCAGCGTCTGAAGCACATGGTGATTGACAAGAAGCATTCCCGAGCACGAGGACCGATTGTCTCACTGACACGTCAGCCTTGCGAGGGCAGGTCCCGGGATGGTGGTCTGCGTGTAGGAGAGATGGAACGTGACTGTATGATTTCACACGGCATCTCGGTGTTTACCAAGGAGCGTCTGATGGATGTTTCCGACCCGTTCAAGACGGGTATTTGCAAGACCTGTGGCACTCTCGCCGTGGTCAATCCGGTAGAGGGAATCTACTCATGCGGTGCCTGTGGCAACAAGACTGACTTTGTGATGAAGACCTTGCCCTATGCAATGAAGCTCTGGATGCAGGAGCTTGAGGCAATGCATATTACGCCTAGGATGCTACTTGAGTAGGATCCTCGCTATGGGACATGGTGTTTAGACTTTCTCCTGATGGAGACTTAACAAACCTAGGAGTAAGAGTCGACATCTTAGCAAATGTAGAACGACGCTTAAAAATATAAATCAACCACGCTGCGGTCACTGCGATTCCAACAACAGCTGCAATTCCAATAGCCTCCATTTTTTACTTCTCGCGTTCATCCTGAAAGTTTGTCTCATCCTTTAAACAAAATGCAAACTACACCCGCCGGAAACTCTGTTACCCCCGCCATGTCTGCCGGTCGCCGTGGCACCCGCAAGGGCCCCTCCGCCAAGGCCCTCAAGCGCGTCCTTAAGTCCCACGGACTCAAGTCGTCGGGCAAGAAGTCCACGCTCCGTGCCCGTGCCAAGAAGGCTCACCTGCTCAGCAAGGCTTAAATCTCTGCTGTAAATAATGCCTAAATACTCTCGTAAACTTCGCAGAACTCGGCGATCTCGCAGGGGCGGTGATGAGAACTATGTTGTTCCCAAACAAGTCATGCCTGCAAATGAAAATGAAGCAGTACGTCCGCTTCTCGCCGCAAGGGCGAGCCTTCAACCGGCATCTCTCCGAATCTTGAAACCCAAACAACAATCCGTTAGTGAAGTAGACTCTAGGAGGTCCAGTCTCTCAACAACTCCAAAGAGCTCAATGGTGTATGGCATGGCTCGCCGCCGTAAGACACGTCGTCACCGCAAGTAAACAACCGCCCAACCCAGGGACGTCAATACGTCCCACATTGGTGCGTCGCCCTAGCCTGTAAATAATTTTTCTCGCTCTTATTCAAACAATCAATATGGGTGGTGGTCTTCTTCAGCTCGTCAGCTATGGTGCGCAGGATATCTACATTTCGGGCAATCCCCAGATCACGTTCTGGAAGGTGCTCTACAAGCGTCACACAAACTTCGCGATGGAGTCCATCGAGGTGACCTTCAACGGACAGGCCGACTTCAACAAGCGTGTGACGGCGGTGATCAACCGTAACGCCGACCTGATGTACCGCACATATGTCCAGGTGGTTCTCCCGGCGGTTGACTTCACATCGGTGAGCGCCCTCAACCGCTTCCGATGGCTCAACTACATCGGTCACCGTCTCATCAAGACGGTTGAGCTCGAGATCGGTGGTCAGCGCATTGACAGGCAATATGGTGACTGGATGCAGATCTGGACCCAGCTCTCTCAGGATGTTGGCACCACGGAGGCGCTCAACGACATGATCGGCAACAGCCACGACCTCGTCTTGATGAAGGATCGTCGTGGCTATGCACTCGATGCGTCCTGCGCGGGCTCTGAGCTCACCAACAGCTGCGCCCCCCGTGCCGGCACCCCCGCGCGAACGCTCTACATCCCGCTCCAGTTCTGGTTCTGCCGCAACCCTGGTCTTGCGATCCCGCTCATCGCGCTCCAGTACCACGAGGTGCGAATCAACGTTGAGTTCGAGCAGTGGATCAACTGCACCTACTACGAGTTGGTTTCATCAGCCGGAACGGTGCCCACAAGCATCCAGTCGCTCACGGCTGCATCGCTCTACATCGACTACATCTACCTCGACACTGAGGAGCGTCGCCGATTCGCCCAGCAGACACACGAGTACCTGATTGAGCAGCTCCAGTTCACTGGTGCCGAGTCAATCACAAGCTCGAGCAACAAGATCCAGCTCAACTTCAACCACCCGGTTAAGGAGCTCGTCTGGGTTGTTCAGCGCGACTCGTTCGTCGACTGCACACCTAACCAGGTCTTCATCCAGGAGGTCAACGGCTGCCAGCCTTTCAACTACACGGACGACTTCAGCACTGATGGCATCGTGATGGACGTCCTCGCCCGCGGCTCGCTCGGTGGCTCTGGTACTGGAACTGGTATTGTTCCCACAACAGCTGGTGACGGTCCTTCTGGACCTTACCTTCCAGGTATTGGTGCAAACCTTGGACCCTCTCTCAACGGCGCCTCATGGCTCGACACCAACCTCGGAACGGGTGGTAACGACCAGGCGATCGTGTTTGAGGACACGACCAACTACCTGCTCGCGAAGGTCATTCTTCAGTCTGGTGTTCGTTGCGAGGGCAAGAACCCGGTTGAGGTTGCCAAGCTCCAGCTCAACGGTCAGGACCGCTTCACGGAGCGCGAGGGACGCTACTTCTCCCGCGTGCAGCCCTACCAGCACCACACTCGCACACCGACGCAGGGTATCAACGTGTATTCCTTCGCGCTCAAGCCTGAGGAGCACCAGCCCAGCGGTACCTGCAACTTCTCCCGTATCGACAAGGCGACCCTCCAGCTCACGGTCAGTGTCAACACGGTGCGCTCTGGACGCACTGCCCAGGTGCGCGTCTATGCAGTCAACTACAACGTGCTCCGCGTCATGAGCGGCATGGGTGGTCTTGCATACAGCAACTAAACACCAAAACAAAAAACCAAACAAGAAAACCCAAAAGAAACAAAAACAAATGTTGGTCAAAACTGACCGGGATTTGACTTTGTGTAACTACCACGAGACCCAAATGTGATAGTAGTTGATATTCGTATCGTGTGTGATTTTGTCTACAGTATAGTTGCAGTTGGAAAGTCCATTTGATCTCCATCGGTCGTCTGATAGATCATACCATACCATTTCAGAGTTTTTTTCGTTCCTTGATAAATCCTCTCGATATGTCGTATCGAGTTCAAGAATAAACTCTGGTATTCCTCTGAAATCGTGATGCCATAGTTTGATATTTTCCTTAAAACATCTCTGAACAAGCGAGACATCGTCACCTCCATAACCAATTAGATCATTTGGAAATCCATTAGCAGTCTCAAAACTTTGCGCGTCAAAGAAGCAGAGAGATCCACAACCATTTTCAAATCCACCGGCGTTTGTTAGCCCTGGCGGGTATGTAGTATATCGTATCTTTTTGGGAATTATATCAACGTTCTGAAATGCGAGGGCATTTATCTCACCATCCTTAAACAGCTTTTTTGCTTCAAGAAATCCACAGTTCTTTAGCTTTCCATAGTTGAATGGTTCGTCGTCGTTCTGCTCAATAACAATTAAAGTATACTTTGTGCCTTGTCCATTCAAATAACCGGCCATATACGGAATTAAGAAATCAAGTTGTGGCTTACGGTCAACATGCTTACCTCTTGCTCGGTAAGAAACTATGACATACACGTGGATTTCTCCCATACATATATCATTGGATATAACTGTAAACTAATTCAAAGAAGGTTGGCGTGTAATCTTGAATTCAGGAAAGAACTGAACACATTCATAGTCAGAACTAGGAGGGAACCTCTTTGCAATCCGCCGGATGATCTCGGTTGCGAAGTTCCATGCCAAAATGATAACAATCACTTTTTTACCTGCGTATTCTTCGAGTTTTGCAGATCCAACCACTTGAATTTGAGTTCCGGCGGTAAACTTCCCCTGCTTCAGAACAGAGTCATCAATGATATACTCGGGAGCAAGCGGATTTGGAGAGGAATCAAAAATATAGTTCAAGAATACGTTACCCTTTGCAGCTGCTCCGAAACCAAGGATATGATATCCTGATTCAGAGTATGTCTTCAGAACATCCAGGCACTTCGCCTTTAGCCCATGAATAGATGAGGTATACTTGGTATAGAACTCATCGGTATAGAGTCCAAGACTTACCTCCTCTTGTAAGATGGCAGGGTCGGGTGTAGGAAAAACACCCTTTTTGATCTCAAATACATAGGAAACTCCATGGATTGGCGTCTTATACACATTGACAAGAGTGCACCCTGCATTCTTGGCAGCTTGCCTCATAGAGCGAACGGTAAAGAACGATACATGCTCATGGTAGATTGTATCAAACTCGTTATTAGCATACATATTCGCTTGTGATGTCTGAATTACGAGAAGTGTATCCTCAGTCATGACATTTGCACATGTAGCAATAAAGCCAACAGGATTTGTAACGTGTGCAACAACGTTCTCTGCAAGGATCAGATCGAGTTTAACACCATCAACGAGGGTGCATGGTTCAACCCCCCAGAACTTACAGTCGATTATGTGCCCCTTTGCGATTGCCTTTGGAACCTGATTACTAGCAGGATCTACACCATAGGTTGTCCATCCAAGTGCCTTGAACTCATCTAGCTGATATCCATCATTGCATGCCAACTCGAGAATCGTAGGGTTTGGCTTCGCAATCTGTCGAGTATATGTCTCTGCAATGGTCTTAAAGTAATCTCGAAGAGTCTGTGAGGTTCCACTCTCATAAATGTAGTTCCTGAAGAGACTCTCTCGATCCACTACATAGCTAAGCTGCGTATGAGCACAGTGTATGCACCGATACACCTCTAACGGATATGTGGGAACTTTCTCAGCGGTGTCAGTAAACTCATTTGCAAGAGGTTGAGTGCCAAGATTAAGAACACTCTCAATCTTTGTATTGCGACAAATCAGACACTTCCGATGCAGTCCTTTCGGAGAGTTTACGTTATCTAAAAGATCGGTCTTATTATTGACGTAGTACTCGTGCAAGGTATCTTGCGTTCCTTTGAATGTATAGTCAAAGCGATCGCTCACCTTTGAAGTATCCATGTAAAATCCTATATCTTTAGATGTTGTAGTCATCTGTAAGCTTGTATTTGTCTTTGTCGCAATCGTCTCTGCAATGTCTCCAATTTTAGCATTGAAAGATCCTACATTAAAGATGTCTTTTTCGACCGTTGTATCGTTCATGATCCGAGTAATGATGTTTAAGAGATCTGGATACCACAGGATTGACCTCCGCGAATGTGGGTTGGTTGCATTGACATATCCATATGAGAAGGCAGAGTAGTACATACCATTGTAGATCAGTTCGGGACGTATATTCTTCGAAATTCCCATAACAGATCCAAGTCGTAGTCCAATTGTCTTCTTGCCTAGTAACCGTGTGTCTTCCTCCCTTTTCCACATTGACCATTCATAGTTAGGAAGAGATGTTGTATCGATTGGGTCAGACTCCTTTTCGAACGGCTGATTATAATACAGAGATCCGGTTGTCGCATAGATACATACCTGTTGATCATTCATCTTTTTTACAAGATTCACGAGATCCACTACGTTTGATTCGTATAAACGCTGGCGGTCTTCAATCTCACAGTCTATTTTGCGAGAAACCCCAGCAGCGAAGTAAAGAATTATGTCATATGTTGATATATCCACATCACTGCCAGTTGATTGAATGTGTGGAGGATGGGCGGTTGAGTCTAATGTATCAACGCATGTTAGATCATATGAATCTACAAGATCGTCGTAGAGCATAGACCCTATATAACCACAGGCTCCAATAAGAATAACTTTCATAATCTAATACTATTACATTATACCTATATGCCTACCGCACATTCACTGATTTGGCCTGGAGAGGATGGCTCGATGTACATGCCAAGCGAGGAACGTAATCCCGATATGGATGTTGAGATGAAGATCCCTATTTTTATTATCCACTATACACCGCTCGTTGATCGTAAAGAACATATGCTTAGGCAACTTGCAGACCACGGACTGGAGGCTGAGTTTGTCACTCCATGGGATCGCGAGCACATCACTGACTTTACTTTTTTTGATACAGGAAGGATTAGTATTCGATGCATATCCAATCTTATGAAGCACTGTGAGGTCTACAAAAAGATGATTCAAGATGACATTCCATATGCAATCGTATTTGATGATGACGTTTGTCTCGCAAAAGATTTCAATAGAGTCATGAACGAGACAGTTAAGAACCTTCCATCTACGTTTGACATCTGTTACATTGGAGACATCTGTGGATTCCACATTGAAAAAACAAACCCTGATGTAAATGTCTACCTAAAAACGAATGAAGCAGGACCTGTTCTTAGTGATCGAGGTTATTATATGGAGACACTTGGATCTACTCGTGGACCAGCCTATCTCCTGACCAATGCTTGTGCTCACAAGATAATGAGTGTGTTTGTAAAAAACTATAAGATTACATCTCTTGGTCACGATCACTGGATGTGTTTTGTGGCGCGCGAGAAGAACTTGAACGTATATTGGAGTGAGCCTACATTTGTATGTGGAGGATCTGATATTGATACATTCAAGTGCAGTCTTGGTCATAAGGAATGGGCTAATGATGTAAAACGTGATCGTGTAAAAAAGTTCTTTACACGCGAAAACCTATCTATACTCAAATGATACATCTTCCAGTATCAGTTGGAGAGGGTGTGGATAAACTTACAATCTTAGACATCAAATGCAAGAAGATCAAAGACCCTGAGAGACTCGCTCATTGTGTAAAGGAATATGACGCTCTCTATTCCGAGCTTGAGAAATACACAACACGATTTCCATTTCACTATAAGGTTCTCTATACGATTAATGAAGACATCTGGAACATCCAAGATACGTTTCGTGAGTCACCGGACTTTAAGTCATGTCTTGACATTCTAAATAAGAACGATATGCGATTTCGCATGAAGAACATTCTCAATAATCTGACTAGCTCATACCTTCGCGAGCAGAAGGGATATCCCAAACGCCGTGCTCTGGTTATTCACCATCTAGGTCTTGGTGATCACGTATGCATGATTGGTGCTGTGCGATACATTGCACTTCAGCATGATGAAACCACCGTCTTTTGTTATGCTCGAAATGAGAAGAATGTTCGCTCTTTTTATAGTGATGATCCAAGTATCAAACTACAAATCGTTGACCTCAATGGTCCTTTCGAATATACCGCCTCTGATTACACGAACATCTATCTATCCGGCGAGCATGCAGGGGTCTGGAACAACTCTGACTTCCCAGCGTGCTTTTATGATCATATGAACATGGATCGTGGGATCCGCTATTCATATTTCCATATTCCAATATCGGCGAAGGCAACCGAACTATACGAGATGGTTCGATCTACACCGTATATATTTGTTCAGACTGCATTCTTGGGTAATCATGGAGGAGGAGTTGTGAATTCATTTCTGAAATGGGATATCAATGAAACTCTTACGCTTGATCCAAATAACAATCTATATCCCGAAGGACACGCGTGGTATGATGTAGCGCAGTCGTTTGTTAATCATCCTTTCAGTGACTACATCGAGGTTATCAAACATGCTAAAGAAGTTCATGTTGTCAACAGTTCGTTCTACTGTCTTGCTGCTCACCTTGAGCTTGATGCCGTGGTGAAGAAGTGTTATCTTCGTGAAACGGGTGAATATGACCCTAAGTGGAGCTTTAGGCCGTTTTAGATAACTCATAGACTGCCCACCCGTTCCGTTCTGTATCAGATCCATCAACACGCACCCATTCGGGGTGATCGGCAAACCACTGTAGGATCTTCGGACATTTTGCAGTGCGCGTGTCATCTAGGAGATATACAGAAGCATTTGTTGTACTGATCATCTTTTCAAACTCAAACCACGTCAGATATTCGGCTCCATCTAGCAGAATCACCTGGGGATCATTCATAGGCACATACTTGCAGTTCCAAAAGTTTGTAACATCTTCCGTGTGCCATGCCACATTGATCGTCGGGTGGATCGCACGAACTGTAGCCCACGTAGGGCATTCATGATCCTCTAGCATGCGTCCGTGAATGATCTGGATTGGCAAATACCCCTTCCATACGTTCGTAGCTTCAACCACACGATCCTTTGCAATTTCATAGCTCTGAAGTGCAAAAGTATCTGTGCGATTCTTGAATCCCTCATAGAAACAGCATGTAGAACCCTGACCATTCCAAGTTCCAATTTCAAGATACCGACTGAACTTAGGATCTGCAGCATACTTAGCAATCCATTTGCCAAACGGGCTCTTTACTTGAACCTGACCCGTATTTTCAACGTTCATTTCTTATTTATGACAAACTATCATGTGCAACCATCCGCGCAACCAACTCTGGAAACGTAGTCGTTGCCTTCCATCCAAGTTTATACCACGCCTTTGATGGATCACCAATCAAGAGTTCAACCTCTGCAGGTCGGTAGAACTCAGAGTTAATACGAATGATCACACGACCATTCTCATCCTCGCCGGTTTCGTTGATTCCTTCACCCTTCCAAATAATCTTACCCCATGCAGTCTCTAGAAACTCTCGGACTGTATGCGTCTCCCCTGTTGCAAGGATATAGTCATCCGGACGTTCTTGCTGAAGCATCCGCCACATTCCCTCTACATAGTCAGGTGCATATCCCCAGTCCCTACGAGCATCAAGATTTCCAAGCTCAAGCACGAAGTCAGGATCCTTCTTCAGACGAGCAATGCCCTTTGTGATCTTGCGCGTAATGAACTCCTCTCCACGACGCTCAGACTCATGATTGAACAGAATACCGTTACAGGCAAACATTCCATAGCTCTCACGATAGTTCTTCACGATCCAATATGCATATAACTTTGCAACTCCATACGGACTTCTGGGATAAAAGGGTGTCGTCTCTGACTGAGGCGTCTCTTGGACCTTACCATACAACTCCGAGGTCGAAGCTTGATAGAACTTGGCTCGGTTCAAGTGCATCGATCGGAGGACCTCAAGAATACGGAGGGGTCCAAGGGCATCCACCTCTGCAGTAAACTCGGGTTGACGAAAGGATGTGTGTACATGAGACTGTGCCGCAAGGTTGTAGACCTCAATGATCTTATAGTGTGACACTTCCTCAAACACAGTTCGCAGGGAGTTTCCGTCACAAAGATCAGCCTCTCGAAGGAAGAATCGGGGATGGGTTAAGATATTAGTGATCCGCTCGGTGTTTGAGCGAGATGTCCGCCGGGCAATTCCGTAGACATCGTAGTCTTTAGAAAGAAGGAGCTCTGCGAGGTAAGAACCATCTTGCCCGGTTACGCCGGTTACAACTGCCGCGCGATTCATTTGATTAGTCTAGGTAATATCGTGAAGATTCTTTCATCTACAAATAGAAATGTGGCGAGCAGAGGATGTGATCTGTGGTGATCGCTTTCTAACTGCATTTCCTAACAACTACTTCAAGACAGATATCTTCTATGTGAGGGGTACATTTTCATGGCGTGGGCGCGTGATCTATCCTCCTAGGTTACAACGGGTGATCCTTGCTGGACATTCGGACTATCCTCTTACAGATGAGATTGCGGGTCGTTACCCTCGGGCTACGTGGTTTTCAACAAATACCCAGTCAAAGCGAGTGAATGGTCTTCCACTTGGGATTACTAATGACACAGATGAATCGCCAATCCATCGCATCTACGGTAATATCCCAATGATGGTTGAGGTAGCACAGATTCCTCGCCAGATTAAGAACCTCGTGTATTTGAACTTTGCAGTTCATACGTATCCTTCTGAACGAGGTCCTCTTAAGGAGATGTTTACTGAAGTGCCATGGGTCACACATGGTGAGAGTGTGAATACCTTTGAAGGACGCCGTATATTTTTGGAAGATATTCGAAATCATACGTTCGTATTGTGTCCTCGTGGAAATGGGATTGACACTCATCGTTTATGGGAAACGCTCTACATGGGGAGTATTCCCATTGTAAAGCGCGATGTTGCACATGCCGGATGGATGGACTTGCCTATTCTATTTGTGGATGACTGGAAGGAGGTTACACAGGACCGTCTTCTTGCCGAACAGAAACGAATCGAATCAACCACCTGGAATATGGAGAAGCTTCGGGTTGGTTATTGGATTTCCCGTATCAAATCATTTATAAATTAGATCAATGAGACTTTCTTTCATACATGGAAAACTGAGACAGGCGGACCCTATATTTTACGGACAAATGGGTGAAGATAAGCACATTCACTTTAAATATTTCCCTACACTCCGAGGAGGAACATTTCTAGAGATGGGTGCTCTTGATGGAGTGAAGTACTCAAATACAAAGTTCTTTGAGGACAGCATGGGGTGGTCTGGAGTCCTTATCGAACCGATTCCATCGGCATTTGAACTACTTCGCATAAACAGGCCTAGATCTAAATCCTATAATCTTGCAGTTTCTAAAACAGAAGGATTTCTTGAGATCTATAACCACGGTGCCGTTAGTTCTTTAAAAGAGAACACAACCAAAGAGTTCTTTGAAGGATGGCACAAGAACAATAACATTGAAATCATTAAGGTTCCCTCGAAACGCCTTGATAGCGTTCTATATGATTCAGGAATCAAAAGAATTGATTTTTGGTCGCTTGATGTAGAAGGATCTGAATTTGAAGCACTTCAAACAATGGACTGGGCAATACCCGTCTACCTTATTTGCATTGAGAAGCAAGGTGACCGTAAAGCGTTATGTGATTCTATTCTACGTTCTAACGGGTTTATATTTACTGAAGAGTTGGCACATAATGAAGTTTGGATTAACCCAGCTCATCGCAGGAAATACTGAACGTCCAAGCGTGTAGTGCCTTCAGGGACATACATTGGATCAGACCATGAGTTGAGGATACATACGGGGAGCTTTGCATAAAGATGATCTAGGTTACCATGAAGAACAACAGGTGTTGCACCACACGCAAGAGCTTCATAAACTCGATGTGTATCTTCACCTGTTCCAATAGGACATAGAACAAATTTTGAATGACACATGTCATCGTAATATTCGGGTTGTCCCCGACCGGCCGGATCTTTTCGGACTACGCGCGGGTCATTCTCAAATGCCTTCAAGCAGTTAGTACGGGCTAGGACATTTGTTCCCGCTGAAAAGTTACAGTAGATCTCAATGTGGCGATCGGTAGATGGACGAATATTTGGAACATGCTTGAGACCACTATCTGGAAATCCAAGTGGTATTGTTGTTAACTGAGGGTGTTTGACAGTTGTATTGATCGCCCAGATGTGAAGAGCGCGGGGCAGCGTTCGTGCAAGTCGTGCTGCATCAAACGGTTCATCTGCATTATGAATGATCAGATTGAACCTTTTTGGAGTTGTGAGCCGAATCCTTAAAAACTGATCAAGGTATTCCCCATTAATGAAGACCCAGTCACCATGTCTAGAACCATAATGCATGAAAGGGCGTTCCCGATACCTCGGATCGTAAATCCAGGTGCACAGATCAGAGAACGCTTTTCCGGAGATCATTATAATGGTTAAGGTCTTTTCTTTTTGTCTATATGGACCGCCAAATCCACGGTACTATCCAGTTCCGATGTTACAAAATATAGACTTGATTGGAAGGCACTTCCCAGATTGGAAGGTCTATCTGTACACCTCGCCTGATGTGGATGGGGAGTTCCTGCGACAGGTTGTTCACTACTCGAATGTAGTCTTGCGCCCAACTGGAAAGCTTGGGATTATCAACATGATTGAACGATTCTTTGCAATCGATGAATCCGATGTTGAAATCATGTTTGTTCGCGATGCAGATAGCCATGTACATTGGAAAGACCGATGGGCAATCCGAAGTTTTCTTTCAAAGCCTCACTTTCTAGCCCATGCGATCCGTGATCATCCAGAACATACATCAAGTTTAATGGGAGGAATGTGGGGAATTCGAAAATCTGCAGGGTTGAATATATCAAAACAGTATGAGATGTATCTGAACGACCCAATCGATCGTGGATACGGTCGTGATCAGAGTTTTCTATCAACCTATGTGTATCCCTACATTCGAAATGTCCTGCTGGTTCACATAGGCGAGGGACCGGCATACGATAGAGAACACGCCATCAAGTTTCCGTTTCCATATTCAGATACCTTCTTCTGTGGACGCGATGATGGCTCTAAGTTTGTTGATGTGCCGGAGCCGACAAAACGCGCTGTATTCTCCTTTTTAAAGTCATCACCGTAATCAATGATTGGTGTTGCTATACCGTGCTATGAAAAACACTTTCATCTTCTTGCAACCCTGATTGACAATATATCCAAATCAACTGTCCGTCCAGACCATATTACAGTGTCATGTTCATCTTGGACACACGATCGCAGAACGGACACCCTCTACGATGGAATACCTGTTTCAATTCAGTACTCTAAGAAAGTGCTGAACCAAGCTACTAATCGAAACATTGCAGCTGGTATGCTAAATACGCACCTCATTTCATTCATAGATGCAGATGATCTGATGCATCCCTCACGTCTTGAGTATGTGATCCGAGCGTTCAAAGAGGGACCATACCATGCGATCTATCATAATTTTACATGGGAGCCGATTAGTCATTATTTTAATCCATTTGATCCCATTGACGAGTTCAATCTGCTTTCAAATCCGGTCGTTCCAGATCCAAATGCAGTTGGGCTTCTGGTTGATGACTCGCCACATGGTCTTCACCACGCACATGTTACGGTCAGACGAGATGTATTCAGTCGGTTCAAATTTGATGAAAGTTGGGAAGCATATCGAAGGGAGGATTCATTGTATGGCAGGATGCTGTCTGAGAACGGTGTATCATTAGGCTATCTTGCAAACAAACTAACGCGGTATATTTTCACACCTAGTTAATAAATGCACATTAAGGCAATTGGATCGCGCGCACAGGTCATGCATGGAACGGCTGATCACACAGCTGGAGGACTTAAGAAGGGTGATCTCAAGATGAACAAGTGGGGTCGTATCGTCTCACGTAAGAAGTCAGCTCGTATGTCCCATGGAAAAACTCGCCGTAACAAGTAATGCGGTTGATCTCATTAATTGGTGCTGCGGTATGGGTCGACTTTATTGTGATGTTGATTACCAAGCTTGGTCCCGGACAGCGTGTTCCGTTTCTCCCTCCAGCTGGTGCGCTGAAGTTATGGTATGATAAGTTTGGATTGGCTGCCGTCTCTGCAGATGTTCTCAGTGCAGTATTGGGGGTTCTGATTGCCATGTTCTTATTTCCAAATGCCTGGGGACCCTCATTGGTCGCAGGTGCTATTTTTGTTCAGATTATTCACGATATATTCTTCTACTTTGTTGTAATCCGGGGACTGCCACATGGACAGAATCAGATGATTGATGTCTTCAAATCCTACGCAGATGAGGGTGGATTGACAATCCTGTTGGCAGAT
>Ga0209296_1002424_pt1 | contig 13429 bp, 23 predicted proteins | sample S_130206_EF_Meta_FD_187319 | JGI IMG/M metagenome (GOLD analysis project Ga0209296, IMG submission 187319) | Freshwater microbial communities from Lake Simoncouche, Canada to study carbon cycling - S_130206_EF_MetaG (SPAdes) (version 2) | ecosystem: Environmental > Aquatic > Freshwater > Lake ...
AGTTCAATGATGACAATGCTGCAGATGCCTACGCTCTAGGAAGGCTTGCTGGAAAAACTGCGATTGATAAAATTGAGGAAGCAGTAGCCAAACAAATTGAGGACCCTAAATACCGAGACCAAGCACGACTTTAGCCTTACCCTTTGGTTAGGAGCGCACACTAATTCGAACCAAAGGACTAATAACTGTGACAGAATCAATTTCACCTATTTCTGCTGACGAACCGTTCCTACGTGTCAGCGCCTCTTCAAACCCTCAGAGTGTTGCCTCAGCAATCGCTCACGCAATCTACGACAAGAAGGAAGTAAAACTTCGTGCTGTAGGTGCAGGAGCGGTAAATCAGGCAGTCAAAGCAATCGCAATCGCCAGAGGCTATGTAGCCCCACGAGGTATGGATCTATCCTGTATTCCAGGATTTACCACTATTGAATCTCGTGACGGTGAGATCAGCGCCATTGTGTTTGCTATTACAGCCAACTAAAACAGACGTATCCTTGGAACAAGACTAAGGAGTCACAATGGCCAATTGGACAGATATGGGTCACGCAATGCGTCGTCGCATGGGTGCACCTTCAAATCATCATGAATCGGTAGGTAAGAGAATGAATAACCCAACACCAGAGCAGATCGTGGCAACAGGCGCACGAGCATACATGGGTAGTGCAGCAAGTGCATTTAGCGCACCAGGTGCTGATTCTTATGCTGGAAAGTTAATGCCTAAGAAGAACACACAGGCTGGCGATCCAACAATCATGAACAAGGCAAATCGTCAGAATCTTGAGTACAAGGGTGCACAACACCGCATCACTGCAAAGATGCCTGCTCCAATCAATAGCGAAGCAGGAGCAACGATGGCTAACGCACGAATTGTTCCTTCAGTTATGGGACGCCAAGCACCTAACTTTAACAGCGGCGTAGATAGCACCTACTAAAAATGAGCGACTCATTATCATCGAGTCAGTTCCAACCAGTACAACCAGATATCACACCTCCGCTGTCATTAAGTAAGGCAACAACTGGTAGTGCTGCACAAGCAACTGCGTGGCGTAATCAATCTCTTGGTAAGGGTGGACCTTTAGCGTACTCATCCAAAACTAGAGGAACAACCTTTAATTGGGATGATGCTGCACCAGGTGCTGCTCTTCCCCAATCAGATAAAGGTGCAGGTAGAAACCAGTGAGTGATAACCGTCCTGTCTTAAGTGATGCTCAGTTTGCAAACCTTCTAGGTGGATCACGTGAAATTGCAACAGGTAAACAGGGTAAGGGTTCTGGATATTATGTATCACGTGACCCTCGCATGCCTGTTGAAATGGGTGGAAGCAAAGAGACAGTTGGCGGTTTAGCAGATGTTGGTAAAGTTCGTGAACATTTAGAAGCAATCAAAGGCAAGGCTGAAAAAGTTATGCCTACTGGTTGGATGAGGGCTCGTTCAGCCACTCCAACTGAAAGTGCAAATGTGCACCAAGGAATTTGGCAAGATGAAGAAAGTAAAAAGACATACCTAGATGTATCTGATCGTGTTGGTGGACGAGCCTCACGCAAATCATTAGCAGAAGGTCTGTCTCGTGGTATTGAGCAGAAGCAACTTGCAATTTATGCAGCAGGATCTGGAAGAGTACTTCCTACTAATACTGAAGATAAGTTTGGCACAAAGACTCCAAACCCAGCAGCAGAGATGACTCTTAATTACTTAAATAAGCAGAATGCTGAAAGCGCTGCTCGTCGTAAGATGAGTAGAGGCGCAAAGATGAAGGAAAAGAAAGAAACATTAGCAGCATTTGATACCGCATTTCCTAGGAAGAAGTAACTATGGCTGGCGGATACAATAACTTTTCACCATCGCAGAACTGGCAATCACTAGGGGCTGGTGGTCTTAACGGATACAACAATCAAGGTGGTGCAGGTACTCCTGTAGCCCGTGACACCATGGATTCACTCCGTATTGGTGTTGGAAGAGTTCCATCTGCGGAATACCCAGATGGTTACCTTGGTACTATCCGCTCACGTCGTGATGACCGTTTGTTGGATAGCATCAAGAACCGTGTTAATCAGAAGTCATACCAGCGTGGTGTACACAAGGGTGAGCGCATTGAGCCATCCATGTACTACTGGCCTGAAGAGTTCAACCCTGACATGGGTCTAGCCCGTCAGATGAAAGCAACTCTTGTTAATCGAGATGGCGCAGTGTCATACATGGTTCCTCGTAGCGCACCACAGACTCATCTTACTCCTGCTCCTCATCTCGTCAATGACGGTAAGGCCAACACACAGGCTAATCAACCAGGAGAGATCAATGCACGCCGTCAGGCGATGCTTGCCTACTTAAGACCAACGTGGAACTAACATGGCTAAATTTGGTGTGGACCCACATACTGGAAATTGGGATAAAAACATTGCTCAATCACAATTTAAAACTAGTGTTGAAAACATTATTGCAAAGTATAAAGAAGCCTCACCAGAGTTTGTAAAAGGTGGACATGAATGGTACGACAAAGCAAATGAAGAGGCATCAACACTTGGTAGGGGAGATGTTGTAAAAGGTGCAGGAATTATCGCTGCACTGTCTCCTCAAAAAGGTTGGGCTCCAAACCTCAGGATGGCTCACGAACTTTCTAGAACTGGTACAACAACAGGTCAAACTGATGTTCAATTAAATAAAGCACAAAGAATTCTTGCTGGAGAACATCCTACTGATGTTCTTAATGGACCTAAAGAAACTAACTTTTTTCATAACATATCTGATCCTAGCAATCCTCACCATGTGACTGTTGATCGTCATGCTCATGATATTGCAGTAGGTAAACCTTTTATTGGTATGGGAAAAAAAGCAAAAAGATCTGGTGAAGATTTAGGTTTAGGTGCAATGGGTCGTTACAAACACTTTGTACATGCTTATCAACATGCTGCTGGAGAGTTAGAAGTCTCACTTCCTCATCAAGTACAAGCAACTACTTGGGTAACTCACAGGGGGGCAGTCGGATGACACAAAAATTTGATGGAGTTTACGATTACACCAAGCCTTGGCGTGCACCGATCAAACCTGATCAGGTAGCAAAGCGCTATCAATACAACGGCCCATGGTCAACGAATGCAGAGCGCCTAACTTCACAGGCTCTTATGGTGATGAACATTCCTGGAGCAGATATCCAGGCTATGGTTCGCCCACCTCTGCCACAGATCCAACTCTTTCCAGAACGTTATGGATACGAAAGACAACAACCTGGAATTGACGACATAGTAACGGTAGATCGCAACTATACTGAACCTCGTATCTCTTGGTTCTCTGGTGGAGTGGCTGGTTACCAAGCAGCAGAACGTAACGCATTGGGGTCTAATTAATGCCATTTCCAGTAGCAGCAGTAGCAGTCGGAGCGGTGCTCCGTGGAGCAGCAGGCGTAGCAGCGCGAGGCGCTGCAAGAGGTGCTATGACAACGGCTCGTTTTGGCGCCAAAGGTGCCAAAGGAGCAGCAAGAATGTCGGGAAGAGCCGCTCTACTTGGAAGCAGCATCTCCTCTGCTCAATTCTCTAATCAATCTCAAGCAACTCCTGCTCAAGGAAATGCAATTACAGAACCTCTTCGATTTGGAGCCGATATGCGTGTAGGGACAGAAAGATGAGTGACGGAGACGGCATGCTATCGATGGAGTTACAGGCTCGACAGATTGCTGAGAATGCAACCCGTTACAATGGATCTGCTCCATGTCCAACCTGTGGAGTAGTTATGAACCCTGTAGAATTTATGGCAAACAGAGGTCATTGCCTCTCTTGTGTCACACAACGCAATGCTCAACGAGTGAAAGGTAAGATGGCATAATGACAGTTAACTCATCACGTTCAATGAACGCAGGATTAGATGAAGGCGCAACAGACGGCAAGTACCGCAAAGTTCGCCCAGATACAGAGGTAGGAACTGAGTCATCAGCAACTATTGCAAACCGCCAATCACTACACCCATTCTATGGCTACGGATTTGCAACTTCTGAGTATCCAAACAAGGTAAACCCAGGTAAGTAATAATGGAATTTAACGATCGCAGAAAACCTCAATCATTTACTCATACCGTAAAAGCAAAAGACGGTAGTTGGTCTGGTTCAGTAACTCCTATGGGCGCTTCATCAGCAGCACATGCAAAAGCAATTATTGAACAAGGTGGTAAGTACGAAGTTACTACACACAAAGATGGTGGACGTTAAACATGTTCTTTAATGATCGCAGAAAGAATGCTGCAGCCAAACCTGCTGCTCCTGCTAAAAAACCTGTGAAGTCTACAGATCAGTGGATGTCAAGTATGGCAAATGATTACAAATCTAGTCCAGCAGGAAAAGCAGCATCAGCAGCAGTAGATAAAAAAATTGCTCAAAATGCATGGGAAAGCAACCAATCAAAAATGCGAACAGCAGGAGATGCGGCTCATGCAGCAAAATACAGCAAGCCTGAACCTAAGCAAAAGCAAAGTGGTGGTTGGGTACATGCAGAGGGTGGCCGTGCTATTAGCACGGAACGAATGTAATTATGTCAAACATCTCACCTAAACAATTTGGTACTAAGCCAGTTCCAATGCCTTCAACAGTTGGTTCATTTGGATCTGGATCTTCAGGATTTAAACCCCCTGTTAAAATGATGACACCAAAACTAGGTGGTTCAATGGGTACTAAACCAGTTCCAATGCCATCAACAATTGGAAAGTTTGGTCGCTAGTAATGAGAACAACACTAGGCGCACCAGATCCTGGTGAGTTTGAGCGTAGACAGCCACACAACCTGTTCAATGATCGTCGTATAGGTGGTAAGTCAAAGAATCGTGCCTACGGTGAATCTAAGAAAGTCAATAAAGAACAGAAGATGCAGTATCAACAGTCAAGAAAGCCTAAACAATTCGATTAAGGATCTGTTAGGATAATTGGACTACTACAAGGAGCACAATGAGTAACGTACCAATTCTAGGTGAAAAACCTAAAGACCAAGAGCCGATGTTTCGGTTGCTCTACTGTCTTGTCTGCCAAACTCTAGATGAATTGCCACCATACGATGGTGAGCCAGAGTTAGACCACCTCCTTGCTGTTGCATGTGAGAATCACGTATTCCCTTCAGGAGAACCACACAAAGGTAAGTTATTTGTGTTGCCTCTTCGTGCATGGGCGCACAACGAATCTAAACGAGAGATCATCAGCCAGATAAAGGGCGGTGGATCAATGGGTCTAGCAGCAATCGATGAGACCTTCTATGAGTCCCGTTCTACTTTCTTAGAAGATGCTATGTCGTGCTATCAACGTCATAATAAACCAAAAGACGGTTGCCCAGATTGGCACGATAGCAACCTCATGCTTATCCCAAAAACTGAAAAAGACCGTATCAAAGAAGGTATGGGTAAATATAAAGACACTCCAGGTCAAAAGACCTATCTCTGCGATTTTTGTCCAGTAGCAATTGGCGTTGCAGACCGCAAACAAAAACTGTTAGGAATGAAATAATGGAAGAAGATAAGATTCAAGCAGGTTTTAGCGTAGTCATTAACGAGGACGGAACACTGTCTACCCATGTGTTTCCTGCCAGTGACACAGTTGCACGACAAGCAACTACTTACGACATTTTTGGATGTTGCAAGGAGTTAGTTGCTGACATCGAATCACAACTACTGGCTGACCGTGTCTCTAAGTCTGTTCTTGCTAAGTTAATGCCACCAACAGCAGAAGAAGTTGCAAAAGTACGCATTGCTGAGGCTTTAGCAAACCGTCAAGCAGAATAAGCACCTAAACTAAGGGTATGAATCGCCCTGATGGATTAGACCGCTATGTTGGACCTGTATCCATACAGGCTCTACCGACATCGTACTTCTCCCAACCAGAAGATACTCTAGACCCTGAACTGTTCTCTGGAACAATGCTAAAGGGTTGGGTTCGTAATGGGCTTCTTCAAGAATTATTTGGTTTCCTCAATGAGACCTATCGTCATCCTGATCTATGGACACACGTATGGCTTGCAGGTTCTGCAGTCTCTTACCAGTGGTCTGCTGCTCGTGAGCCAGGCGACTTAGATGTCTTAATCGGCGTTGACTACATCCAGTTCCGTAAGGCTCATCCAGAGTACAACGGACTGGGCGATACAGAGATCAGCAAGATGCTCAACGAAGATTTCCGTGAGCAACTACAGCCAGATACAAAAGACTGGAATGGATTTGAAGTAACTTTCTACGTCAATCCTGGCGCTACAGATATTCGTACTATCAATCCGTATGCTGCTTATGACTTGACTCATAACGATTGGACAGTTTTTCCAGAGAAACAAACTGCACCTATCAATCCAGTAGGAGAGAAGGCTGCACAGCGTGATTTGCAAAGCGCATCTGACGTGGTCATGCGTTACTCACAAGCACTAGCAGATCTACGTGGGGCACAGAACGATGCAGCACGTCGCAACGCAGAGTTCCGAGTACAACAATTACTAATGCATGGCTCTATGTTATTTGAGGACATTCATCATAGTCGTCGCTATGCTTTCAGCCCTGGTGGTGGTGGGTATGCAGATGTGTATAACTACCGCTGGCAAGCAGGTAAGAAGTATGGAACAGTACCAGCGCTTCGACAGATGCACGATTACTGGAGCGAGTACAAGAGCAAGCAGGCAGAAGAGACGTACGGCATTGATCTGCCAGATACACAGACCCTAATTCGAAGAGCAGCCACCTACAGGAGTTCACAATGAGTCGTCGTAAACACTTCACTTTAGGACAACACCTTGCTGCAGGTCAGATCCCTATGTTCATGACAGGTAAAGAAATACAAACTCACATAAACCCTTGGCCTGGTGATCGTGAAGTAAGGGCAACAAATGAGCCAGATCCAGAGGAATGGGGAGGCAAAAAGATTCGACCAGAAACCAACAGTGAATTATGGGAACGAAAATATGATGAATCAACAACACATTACGAAAATGAGGATGGTCTTACTGGTGCTGAACACAATCTTAAATACAATAATCTTGCTCATGACATTGCTAATGAAGGATTTAAAGCACCACGTATACCTATAAATTTTGACACTAAAGAAGTGTTAGGTGGGCATCACAGAATTGCAGTTGGAGCAGAAGAACACCCTAATCATTTTTTTCCTGTAATACATTATGACAATATCCACGAGGCAAGGCATCAACTCAAAAACCACTATTAAGGACTAACGTGAACGTATTACTATCACTAGACGGCGTATTAAGTTCAGACTCAGGCGATCCAATCAGAGCAGGAGTCATGCTCTACTATGCGCTGAATATCAACAACAGAGTCGCTATCAGAACCTCTCGTAAGAAAGAAGATGCAGAGCACTGGCTTAACTCCCACGGAATCATTAACTATGATGATCTGATTGATTACTCGTACCATTTAGAAGGCGAAGACTTAAAGAAACGCCAGTTTATTCTGAGCCGTTCTCGTGCTCCTATTGAGATGTATGTGGACGCTGATCCTTCTATGTGTGCATGGGTTTTTGAAGAGCAAGGTATTCCTGCCATTATGTTTATGAACCCAGGGTTTCTTGCAGTAGAGCGTCGCCCTGATGCACCTAAAAAGGTTCGTCAATGGTCTGATATTGAAAACTCAATAACCAGAGTCAACCTTGCTAAATCTAAAGAAGCAGCCAACCCTAAGGAACTAGAGTTTTGGGATGACTAAACTTATCTTCTCAGGGGTTGAGGTTGGTTCTAACCGCACCTTGCTAGAAGGCATGAAGGTTGAGTCGATGGGACTCAACTTTTGGGGTCTTCGTAAACGTGGTCTGCCAAAGACTAAGACCTGGCTTATAAGCGAGCACTTTGATCCAGAGACCAAGGTCTACATAGAATCAGGAGCATCACAGGCTGACAAGGCAGGGTTATCTCGTGAGGAACTAACTGACTTGGCCGCTGACTACCAGGAGTTTCTTGTAAACAATGCAGATCGTGCTGAAGGCTTCCTTGAGTTTGACTCACAAATACTCGGCCTTGAATGGATAGAAGCGCAGCGTCCCTTCTTCAGTAACGACCCTAAACTATGGGTCATCTGGCATGAAGAGTATGGACAGAGTAAGTTGGCAGAGATGTCAAAAAAGTTCCACAATGTGGCTATACCTCATGACGAGATCGAGTCAGTAACTAACCTGGCCGCCGTAACAAGGACTTACTCCAACCAATTCAAGGTCAACTATCACGCCCTCGGATGTGCCAAGCCAGACAACCTAAGATCCATACCATTTGTCACAGCCAGCACATTGTCATGGCTATCGCCCATGCGTAGAGGTGAGACGATCATCTGGGATGGAGCACGTCTAGTACGCTATCCCAAGAAGATGAAAGACCAAGCCCGCCCTCGCTACAAGAACATCGTAGAGAAGGCTGGACTAGACTATTTAGAGTTTGTCAAAGATAGTACCCTTGAAGCAACTAGAGTTGCTGTCTGGTCATACAAGAAACTAGAGGAATCCATGGACAAGAAGACCCCCAACTTCCACATCATTGATGGTGGTAAAGACAAGAACTTATCTGATAACAGCGATGAGTTTATGACGGGGTTGATGGGATTAGAACTCTCCACGTCTGATAACAGTGGAGCAGATGGGGGGAAAGTGGAGCGTAGTGGAGCAGTAGAAAGAGCCCCTGAAGAGATGACAAACTTACCTGTCTTTGGGTTCAAAATGAAGACTGTAGTTGAAACTGATGATGATGGCAAAGACATCTTAAGAGATGTTCCTGTTGTTCAGACACAGCAGACTTCCCTTCGCCAATGCGATACCTGCTTCGTTGCATCCAACTGTCCAGCGTTCAAACCACAAAATACTTGTGCATTTAATCTTCCAGTAGAGGTAAAGACAAAGGATCAACTCAAGTCATTACTGACTGCAATTATTGAAATGCAGGGGCAGAGAGTTGCTTTTATGCGTTTTGCTGAGGAAATGAATGGAGGATACGCAGATCCAAATCTTTCTCAAGAGATCGATCGCCTGCTTAAGTTAGTGGGTAATGTCAATGAGATGGATCAGAATAAAGAGTTCATTCAGATCACCGCAAGTCGTCAATCCTCTGGTGGAGTTCTCTCTGCAATCTTTGGAGATCGTGCTCAGGCTCTTAAAGAGTTCCCCAACCCTATTCGTGAAGAGACCGTAACTAAGATTATCTCTGAAGCAATCGAAGACTAACTTATCTGATAACAGCAGTTAACAGGGTGTGAACCATATCTCACCCGTAGTTGACCATTTTCTTTTTCTATTAGTACTTCGCAAAGTTAGCATATACATGATAGGTTCTCAAGCGCAATACTAAGCAACCCACTGAGGGGTATTTAGACATTTATAGAAATGGTAGGGGTTATGACAACATTATCTTTCAAACTTACTGAGGACTTCATCGGACCATACCGCCCAAAGAAGGCGCCGTTTGGTTATCAAGATGCAGCGGGAAACTCGGTTGGAGAGATAACTTTTTTACGTACCTATTCTCGCCTCAAGGCAGATGGTACGAAAGAGACGTGGGTTGATGTATGTGAGCGAGTCATCAATGGCATGTACTCATTACAGAAGGATCACGCAAAGACGAACCGCTTGCCATGGTCTGATGCAAAGGCAGCAGCCTCGGCTAAAGAGGCATTCGATCGCTTATGGAATCTGAAGTGGACACCGCCTGGACGAGGTCTATGGGTAATGGGAACTCCACTAGTCAATGAGCAACGTAACTCTGCAGCATTGCAGAACTGTGCCTTCGTCTCTACTGGTTCTATGGTCAAGACAGATCCAGCCAAACCATTTGCATTCCTGATGGAGGCATCAATGCTCGGAGTGGGCGTTGGCTTTGATGACAAGGGAGCAGACAAGGAGTTCACTATCTATGCACCACAAGGAGAAACTACCTATGACATCCCAGACACCAGAGAGGGTTGGGTCGAAGCAACAGCCTCCCTCATCAATTCCTACCTCAAGCCAGATACGAAGGCTCCAGTATTTAATTACGAAGCGATCCGTCCAGCGGGTGAACCAATCCGTACCTTTGGTGGAACCGCAGCAGGAGCAGACCCGCTAATCAAACTGCACCAGTACATCAGTGAACTATTTAAAGATCGTGCTGGTCAGAAGTTAACTCGTCGTGACATTGCAGACATCGGCAACATGATCGGTGTATGTGTTGTATCTGGAAACGTCCGTCGCTCTGCTGAACTACTCATTGGTCGTATTGATGATGAGGAGTTCTTGAACTTAAAGAACTACGAGAAGTATCCAGAGCGTATGACTCATGGATGGATGTCTAACAACTCCGTGGCTGTCAATGTAGGAGATGACTTAGACAAGATCATTGAGGGCATTGCTCGAAACGGTGAGCCAGGAGTGATCTGGATGGACATCTCTAAGCAGTATGGTCGCCTTTCTGATCCAATCAACAACAAGGACTGGCGTATCGCAGGGTACAACCCCTGCGCCGAGCAGTCACTAGAGTCATACGAGTGCTGTACCTTGGTTGAGACTTACTTGAACCGCCACACAGACCTCGATGATTTCAAGCGCACATTAAAGTTTGCCTATCTCTATGCAAAGACTGTGACTCTCCTTCCAACTCATTGGGAAGAGACCAATGCAATCATGCAGCGTAACCGCCGTATTGGTACATCTGTATCTGGTGTAGCAAATTTTGCAGATAACAAGGGACTTCCAGTTCTGCGTCAGTGGATGGATGAAGGCTACAAGACCATCAAGTCATACGACACCAACTACTCCGAGTGGCTTGGTATCCGTGAGTCAATCAAGATGACCACAGTCAAGCCATCAGGAACAGTCTCAATCCTTGCTGGAGAATCTCCAGGAGTTCACTGGACTGTAGGTGGTCAGTACTTCAATCGTGCAATTCGATTTGCAAACAACGATCCAATGCTTCCACTATTCAAACTTGCTAACTACAGAGTAGAACCTGCTAGTGAGTCTCCTGATACGACTTCGGTTGTCTTCTTCCCAATCAAGTCTGCTGCAAAGCGAAGTGAGAAGGATGTAAGTATCTACGAGAAGATGGCACTTGCTGCTACTGCTCAACGCTACTGGTCAGATAACTCAGTCTCAGTAACAATTTCTTTTGATCCAGAGACAGAGTCCTCGGCTATTGGTACGGCTTTGCATATGTACGATGGTCAACTTAAGACTGTCTCATTCTTGCCTAGTGGTAACCATGTCTACCCTCAAATGCCTTACACACAGATCACTGCTGAAGATTACGAGAACGATGGAGTTATGAAACTCTTTCCGATTGACTTCTCTGGTGTCTATGCTGGAATGGCTGCTGATGCTATTGGTGAGGCTTACTGCACCACTGATGCTTGCGAAGTGAAACTAATTACAGACAATCAACCTAAATAATTTAGCAATACAAAGCAAAAGCCCTGCCTTTTGGTAGGGCTTTCTGTTTATCTGCACTCTTTGCACCACAGTTCTTCTTCGCCCATGAAGATCACAGGTTGTCTGTCTATTGCCCAACTACCGCACTTATCGCAATAGCCTTTGGGCTTTCTTGATTCCATTACCTTAGTCTTCTGGTGTGCCTTTGGCTTGGCAAACAAACCCACCATGACTTTCAATTCTTTTTTTAACTTCGGTCTCATCGGACATCTTCTTAGCATTTGTTGAGTTAATAAACTCCCACACTATTGTCTCTAGTTTTTTATTGCAGTGAGGGCAAGGCAATACAACATTTTTTCTTGTAACGTGGTTCACCCAGATATCGGCAGTTTCGTCTCCGTAAGTTTCAATTCTCCAGCCCAACTGAACTAACTTGCCCCAAAAGAGTTCTTCTATCTCAGTATCAGTAAGAGATCTCTCACGCCAAGGCTTATCATTGAAGGGCAATTCGCCTTGATGCCACTGCTTGCCCTTCTGGTGTGGCTTTGGTAACTTCGTAGGTACTTTCTTGACCTTCTGGTATTGCTTTGAGATCTGCTCTTGCTTGTGGTATGGCTTTGCCTTCTGCACATTCATTGACTGGCTACGCTCCCAGTCTTGATCATGAAATACCGCCATTTTATGCTCCTTTAACTAACTAACTCACCTGGCTGCCAGATCAGAGTTACTTCGAAGATAGCCCCGCCATTTCTGACGGGGCTTCTCCTATTGCTTACTCTGTTGCTTGTCCTATTGCTTTTGCTTTCGCTTTTGCTAGTGCTTTTGCTTGGGCTTCAGGGAACTGCTTCAGCCAATCCTTTACTACTGGATTGTGAATGCCTTTCCATGACTTCCAGTTCTTACCCTCATCGCTCATGTAATAAGCGATTTGGGCATTCACCACAGGGTTCAACAGTTGGGCGTTGTACTCCAAACTGAACTTGTCCCTACGATCTTGTCCCAATGAGTCAACCATGTTGATCTGAAACAACCCGAATGAGTTGTCTCCTGTCTCTCGGTTGCCGTTGTGGGAGAGAGGGTTTCCTCTTGATTCTTTCATAGCGATAGCCCACGCATAGCGTAAGGCTTGTCCTTTGAAGCCAATGGCGTGTAGCAGGTCAACTAACTGTGTCTTAGTCAGTCTGTCTGCGTTCTCGTACTTGGCTAGGGTTCGCTCTTGGTATTGCTTCTGCATGATCTGTGCTTCGGCTTGCGTAGGGCTGAGGGCTGGTGGTAGTACCACTATCCCACTTGCTACGAAGATCGCCGTAAATAGCGATCCGAATACGATCTTGCCTCTTGTTGTTAGGTTCATCATCACTCCAAAAAGTCATTGACACTTTCTGATGCCTTTGACTGGTTGTGACGAAGGCGATGTAAGTATCGCTCTGTCGTCTTTATCGACTGATGCCCCAAGCGTTCCTTGACCTCATGCACATCTACCCCACTTTTTAGAAGTTGAGTAGCGTTAGCGTGTCTGAGATCATGGGTTCTAGGACTCCAACCGATGCCTGACTTGGCTATTGCCTTGTTCCATATAGTTCTCCATACATCTCGTGGTAGGTGACTCGTATGGTCGATGAAGCCCTGTTGCTTTTGGTATGGCTTTGTCTTTTGCCTGTGCTTTCGCACCGACTCTCTACAAGCCTCACATCGGCAACGCCCATGTGTGTAGGCGTACAGAGTTCCATGCTGGAACAGTTTTCCGTCTTGGGCGAATGGTCGCTTAGACATTTCTCCACGAGAAGTCTTTAGTTTACCTGCTGGCAAGATGATAGTTCTTGGGAACAGTAGGTCATCTTTTGATAGGACTTTTGATATGACATAGCCCTGAATCTCTTGTAGTAGGGCTTTGCTTAACATAAGGCTTCGCTTATGACCCGACTTTGTGGCTTCTACGACTAGAAACCTACTGGTATGGCTTGATCCAAGATCGCTGACTCGCCTTTGGACATAGACTTCGCCTGTCTTTAGGTTGATGTCCTTGACCCTGATCTCGGTGGCTTCCCCGAATCTGCACCCACTAGCGACCAAGAATCGGGCGAATAACTGC
>Ga0209296_1002429_pt1 | contig 13407 bp, 26 predicted proteins | sample S_130206_EF_Meta_FD_187319 | JGI IMG/M metagenome (GOLD analysis project Ga0209296, IMG submission 187319) | Freshwater microbial communities from Lake Simoncouche, Canada to study carbon cycling - S_130206_EF_MetaG (SPAdes) (version 2) | ecosystem: Environmental > Aquatic > Freshwater > Lake ...
CTATAACCAGAGAAATCACCAGTAGCTTCGCCATCGATATCCTGTCCTAGTTTTGTCCAAGTAGTGCCATTCCATGAATATATTCTAACAGAACCAGAATCTGTTCCATTTCCATCATTAGCAACTGCTCCAATAGCTACTCTATCACCCGCAGCATTCATGGACACACTCGTACCAAACAAATCACCAGCAGCTTCGCCATCGATATCCTGTCCTAGTTTAGTCCAAGTAGTGCCATTCCATGAATATATTCTAACAGAACCAGAATGTCCACCATTTCCATCATTAGTATATGCTCCAATAGCTACTCTATCACCCGCAGCATTCATGGACACTCTTACACCAGATTGATCACCAGCAGCTTCGCCATCGATATCCTGTCCTAGTTTAGTCCAAGTAGTGCCATTCCATGAATATATTCTAACAGAACCAGAATTTACACCATTTCCATCATTACCAGTTGCTCCAATAGCTACTCTATCACCCGCAGCATTCATGGACACGCTATAACCAGAGAAATCACCAGTAGCTTCGCCATCGATATCCTGTCCTAGTTTTGTCCAAGTAGTGCCATTCCATGAATATATTCTAACAGAACCAGAATCTACTCCATTTCCATCATTATTAATTGCTCCAATAGCTACTCTATCACCCGCAGCATTCATGGACACACTATAACCAGAGAAATCACCAGCAGCCTCTCCATCAATATCCTGTCCTAGTTTAGTCCAAGTAGTACCATTCCATGAATATATTCTAACAGAACCAGAATTTCCACCATTTCCATCATTAGTATATGCTCCAATAGCTACTCTATCACCCGCAGCATTCATGGACACACTCGAACCAAACCAATCACCAGCAGCTTCGCCATCGATATCCTGTCCTAGTTTAGTCCATGAACCAGTTGGAGTTGTTAATTGAACTTTACTGATCTTTCGAACTCTACGATTCAATGAATCCGCTACATAGATATTGCCATCAAAATCACAACAAATACCCGTAGGAGTATTAAATCTAGCAACACTACCAACTCCATCAACATATCCAGAAGTATTACCCAAACCTGCAATTGTAGTTACCGTACCATCTGTGGTAATATATCTGATAGTATGACTATAACTATCTGCTACATAGATATTATCACTAAGGTCAATCGCAATTCCTTGAGGAGTATTAAACCTAGCATCACTACCAGTTCCATCAGTAATTCCAGTAACAGTATTAACAGCACCTGTTGGACCAGTGGTTGGGCCTGCTAAAGTGGTTACAGTGGAATATATGGATTTTGTTTTATCGTATACTATTTTTCTGATAGCATGATTACCATCAGTTACGTATAAATTATTATCGGAATCCACTGCTATACATTTGGGTATATTTAATAGTCCTCCTGATGCATCATTCCAGTATCCCGCAGTTGCTACTGTGCTTCCCGCAATCGCAATTTGTTCTGGATAAGGTAAAGAATTAACCATTTTAATACTATTACAACTAGATTCTACAATAAAAAAATTACCATTATAATCTTTTGTGATACCATAAGGACCGGCGTTATTTCCAACGGAATTAATACGAGCAGCTGGGCCTTGATAATTTATAAGAGTATTTATATGTACATTGGACGCTATAATCTGTATACCATTTGTAGTTTTTGTATTAGGTGATAACCATATATAATCCGAACCATACAACTTATAATCTGCGTACAATCCGTATACATTATCTGCGTATATATTTGTAAAAAACGAAACATTAGGTAAAATTGGACCATGTAGCGATCTTATAACTGCTAGACTATTTCCTATGGGCATATGTGTATTTATGCTTATTTTGTGAAATACAAAACTCCGACATTCCGTGAAATATCGCGAACACGGTTAAGAACTTCTAGGTAATATACAAAGCATCCCGATGATGCTCAGTGTTCAGGAAACTAACCAGTCCAACCGAATAGCACACATCTGTTTTACATGTTTCGTGTCAAGAAAGCCCAGTGATCTTTAGTCGCTGGGATGAATTGACACCAGTATTCTAAATTATTTTAAAGAAAAGTCAAGATTCAATAAGAAAATAACCACATTTAAGATAAGTAATAATGTGGAGAAAGAAGTACAGTACAAATCATACAAGTTTAGATTGAGTCCTACTGAGGAACAATCCGTGCTTCTTTCTAAACATTTTGGATGTGTAAGATTCATCTATAATCACTTTCTCAAAGAAAAACAAGACCATTATCTCTTAAACAAGAAAACAAAGAATTTCAATAACTGTTGTGTTTCTCTGACAGATCTAAAGAGCAAAAGCGAGCACGAATGGTTAAACGAAGTCAACTCTCAGACCTTACAAGCTAGCCTAAAGAATTTAGAAAATGCTTATCAAAGATTCTTCAAAAAGAAATCAAAATTTCCTAAGTTCAAATCTAAAAAGAGTAATTATGACTCTTTCCATGTGCCTCAAAGCGTTAAACTATTGAAGAACAACAAAGTTCAAATACCTAAGTTCAAAGAAGGTATACGTTTCATCAAACATAGAGAACTAAAAGGAGATATATGTTCAGCTACTATCTCAAGAACCCCCACAGGCAAGTATTACATCAGCATCTTGACGGAACAAGAGCCAACGAAACACTTAGAGAAGACTGGAAAGAACATTGGTATTGACTTAGGCATCAAAGAGTTTGCTATTACTTCAGATAATAGAAAATATTCCAACCCTAAATTTTTATACAAATTTCAAAAACAATTAAAACAAGCACAACAACATTTAAGTAGAAAAGTCAAAGGATCAAAACAAAGAGACAGAGCTAGAATAAAAGTTGCTAAAATACACGAGAAGATAACCAATTCTCGCAATGATATGCAGCATAAAGTCTCTATGAGTTTGATTAAAAAGTATGATATGATAGCTTTAGAAGACCTTAATGTCAAAGGAATGGTCAAGAACCATTGCCTTGCTAAAGCTATCTCAGACAGTAGTTGGTCAAGTTTTGTGACCAAGTTAGAATACAAAGCACAATGGTATGGAAAGCAAGTGATCAAAATAGATCGTTTCTTTCCATCATCAAAGACATGTAGTGATTGTGGACACATAACCCAAGGATTAACATTGGATGTTAGGAATTGGATATGTGTTTGTGGATCAAAACATGATCGGGATGTCAATGCCTCTAAGAATATTCTTAAAAGAGCATTGATCATCCAATCGTCAGGAACTGACGATCACAGGAATGGAGCTAAGGTAAGTCCGAAGGAAACAAAAAAGGTTTCTAGAGGCACTGGCGTTGAAGTTTCTAAAAAGAAGGTCTACGTTATACGTGACCTGAAGCCGATTGATCTTTAGTCAATCGGTAGTTCACAACACTATCCTGAATTACTTTAATCTTTTCAAGATTAACATCAGCATTAAAATAATCATTCATTAGTATTATTTATGCGTAAGTGCTTGAATACAAGTGGATTGTCTAGGTTACGATCCTAGCCCTACTTTTATATGTATCTTCGGTTACAGCGAAGTCCGCGTCCATAACGGTGTACCAATCCATTTTACGTAAGTTGTTCATTATCAAATAGATGCACTCGAGGAACGGCTCGAACGTTCTTCAATCGGTTACATTTAACCCACAAGTTTTATTTCCTGTGGAATGGACTTTGTCTTCATCCCATAAGGATGTTCCGTGTAAAGTCTCTACACTTGCCCGATCTTTCGATCTGCTAGCTCGGCGTTGGCATTTCAGCGTTCACCGACTTAGCGGAATTTTACATCATATCATTACTGATATGAGCTGCCATACTTAACAGCCGATCCGCCCAACCATGGTGCGTTCTCGAGTTTTTTATCTATTCAAAGAACAAGTAAGCTTTCACTTACATAACTAATTTACCACACCTACCTTAATTTGTCAACTACTTTGGCACACAATTCGGTACTTTCTTTTTACCTTTTTTCTTCGTGCCTACTTGTTTGTAATTTTTCCAGCATGCTTCAGCGAAGAATTGTTTAAAGGATTGCATACATTTATTTACAAAAATTAACGTGTTTTGCTCCGGAGTTGTTGTCACGTTGTTCAACGAGCGACCGAATACTCGGTCCTTATTCGTCTAAGACTAGTGTTAACATATGGAATCCAGAAATCCATACTAGAGATACAATACTAACTAGTCCAACTCTCTCTAGTGTGTAGATTATAACATAACATATTAACTAGTCAAGTTATATCTTTACAATGCGGGCTCTACGGAATTTGAATTCGTAACCTTTGCCGTGACAGGGCAACGTTCTAACCAGTTGAACTAAGAGCCCAAAAAATGGAGTGTAGGAGGTTTGAACTCCTGACCTGAAGCTTGCAAAGCTACCGCTCTACCAACTGAGCTAACACCCCCAATCTCGTTTGTGATTAAATTTATTTAAAACAGATGAGGCGAGATTCGAACTCGCGGTACTTTTTTAGAGTACGATAGTTTTCTAGACTATTTCCATAAACCGCTCGGACACTCATCTATATTATTATTTAGTGTTTAAACTTGGATATTTGAAATAATATTAAAATGAGCCAACACTCGGGATTGAACCGAGGACCGATAGTTTACAAAACTATTGCTCTACCACTGAGCTATGTTGGCATATGAGACATTATTTAATCAAAGATTTACATTATTTATATCGAAAAAGATAAATAATATTATGGGGAAAGGCGACCACTCTCAACGTAAAGAAAAAAAGAAACCTAAAAAGGACAAACCACCAAAGAAAAAGTAATTCTTAGGTGGTTGTTTAATTAGCTATTTGTTTTTAGTCCTAACAGATATAATTGTTTTCGACATATAAATTTATACTAAATGTATAAAAATGTCTACTATTCTTTTATGTCTGGAGGGATTACTTGCTCCTCCAAAACAACACCTTCAGTAGTCCAGAAGAAACCTTCTTTTCTATTTATCTGTTGTTTGAACACCCAAAATGGGACCTCTGGGAGGCAAAGCTCTAGATTGGAAGCTGCATTCATATCTGCATCATCAGTGTGTGAACACTTTTTGCAGACGAATGTCTTGCCTTTTCTATTGCTTTTGTTGACATAACCACAAGCATTATACCTCTGAGAACGAAACTTGTTGGGCACCTCAACGACACTAAAACCTTTAGCATCACTAAGTTCAATTAGCTTCTGTCTTATCAGAGGATAAGACCATGATTTCTGAAATTTTGAAACGCATTTACCTTTGCGTATTTGAAAAACCTTTTCCAAGTTAACTATAGAAGTACCATTAAAGTTCAATTGATTGAGACTCCAGTTGATGTAGTTCTTTCTTAGTTCTTGTGTTCTTTTGAATCCTTTGCTTTCACCTTTTCTTTTAGCAAGTCTATGCTGGATCTTAGTTAAATTCCATCCATGAGCATTATCTTTGGTAATCTGACCATCACTCATTGTGACACAAGTTGTTATGCCTTGATCGCAACCAACAGTCTTGCCATCTTTAACTTTTTCTGGTTGTTCTATTTCCCAAATAAGATCTATCAAATTATTTCCCAGAAGATTGATTGCTGTTAACTTTCTATTCATTCCTTTCTTTGACAGTTTTTTAGAATGTTTATGATGATTTAAAGGAACGAGAATGTTACCAGCGGAACCAGCTAAACTCAATTTAATGAATTCATCAAAAGAAAACTTAATGCCTCGTTTATTGTGTGTTAATGTTTTGACTACATCAGGTCTGCTGATGGTTATTTTGAACTTATCACAAAGAGTAGGTTTGATTAGACTAGAACCGTTAATCTTGGATTGCAATCTTTTGATATTGTCTGAATCTTTTTCAGCTTTATTCTCTTTCTGCTGTATTTTTTTCAACATATACACTCTTTTCGAATGTTTTGTAGTAGCTGATTTGAGCATTGCTAAAGCTTGAAGACCTGCTGTTTGTCTTAACATACCTCCAAGAGAGGTTTTAAAAGTTGATAAGAACGTGCTATCAAAGAACTTAGGGTGCTTATATTTGTTCTTGGTAGGATGATAATCATTGTAACCAAGAATCCAAACATGATCAACAATAGCTTGCGCAAAGCTTTTGTACTCTTCTACAAAACACTGTAAACGCTGGGCTTTAGCAGTGGTTGGATGTATTTTGTGTCTAGAGGATTTAATCAGATTCATCCGAAATTACCTCCTCTATTTTTGTTTTCTTCCTGCTGCCTCTTCTCATTCCATATATTCTAGCACAGAATGATGTGATAATTGCGGTAAAATCGTCTATCAATTCTTTTTTGTCATCAAGAGTCTCATTAACAACTATTAGTTCACACCCCATCTTATCACATACTAGTTTAACAAAGTTAAATCCAAATCTAGTCAACCTATCTCTATGTTCTACAACAAGTTTTGTGGCTTTTCCTTGTTCTAAAATATTAAGCAGTTGTTGTCGTTTATCATTCAAACCAGACCCAACTTCCTTTACGCTTTGATGAACATTCCAGCCTTTTGCATTACAAAAATCTATAACTCTTTGAATTTGAGAATCGAGATACTTTTTATTTTCTGATGAAGATACTCTAGCATAGACTACAACGTGTTCTATTGTGTTTGACTTTTCTTTTTCTTCATCTACAATAATTGTACCAGTGGGTAAAGCATAAGCATTCGGAATTTGATTCTTTTTATACAAATTCCAAGCGGTTTGATATGTTAAACCTTTTTGCTTTGCCCATGCTGATAATTTCATCTATAATTATTTAGTCTAAGTGGCGACATTTTTATAGATTTTTTTACAAATTAATATAAATTAAATGAAAGAACCATATAGCTTCACGTAGTTTCTCAGGTACGATCAGATTAACATCAGTGTAGTACAGTTCATTAAACAAATTAATGATTGTTTGATGTTGTTCGGATGTTAACATCTGTACCAGATACGGTGTAGATTCGTTGTTCTTTAAGAAATCATTAAAATGTATAGGATCGTTCACCTATATATTTATCGTTTATTCTTAGTGTTTGTTGTTTTTTCAATCAGTTTATAGAATGCAACTCCTTCAGGTAGTTCACTATGCTTGAACTCAGGCCCGTCTGCTCCATCTAGTTGGATAGATAGATTGTCGTAATCTAGATTATGTAGAGTGCGTAGAATGGTCTGTCCACTATTTGGGTAGTTAAGATCAGGCCAATTGATCTTGGAGTTTTTACTGACCATTTGACCGCTGACGACTAGGATTGTGTTTTGGGTTTTCATACTAAATAGAGAAATGGTTGATATCTTAATATGTTGTGTTAATTTTTTGATATCTTTGTTGAGTGCATATATCAGTGTGAGTGTACGTAATCACTTACTACCAACATACACGGCTTGTTTTTCGGGAATTATGCTTTCTATACTTTGGGCATACACTGTGAAGAATACACAGTTAACTATACTACAGGCATCGGCATTGTTTTCCACAATTTGTGAGATTGGATATTTCACGGGTTTTATAATGATGGGCGGGAATATAAATATTGTGAACTATCTTGGTATATTTTTATTAATAGTAGGTATATTACTAGTTCATTATTGAACCATTAGTTTATTAACAAAGTCTAATAATAGATCGTGTTTTATACAATCTTTCCAACGATCTTTAATACGTGTTTGTGAATAGAACCACCATTTTTGTGCTTCGGGATGGGGACCAATTACTCCTACTTTTCCTTTTTTGTGTTTTTGTATCATTGCTGCCACATCACCGTTTTTGTAGTACGCAATGATATTAGCAGGTATTTCTTTCATGTCAACAGGAATAAATGCCGCCCCATCATGAAAGTACATGTCATGGTGTTCGCCTTGCCAATTCAGTCCCACCACATCATGATTATCACGTTTTGTGGAGGAGTTTTTACGTTTGATATACTGTACGGCTTTTGCGTTAGAAAGTATATCAAAATAATGACGACCCGCAAAATAGGCACCCATACAAATACCCAAATATCTACCTCCGTTCTTTACGTAATCCTCTACCATATTTGCAGATTTATAAAGATTATCATCAAATTGATCAGAATCACCCCAGCCCCCCGGCATTACGATACAATCTGCATGTTCTATGTTGTCTTGGTTAAAGGCAATTCTAGGATATGAATCAGGACCAATCATTCTAGCATCATACAAACCACTGGAGTTTAATACATCACACACCGCATCAGCACAATCCATGCTGCACATAGGATGATCAGTATAAACTAGGAACACGGGTTTGTGCATGAAAAATATTTAGTCTACTGGAACCCACTCTCGGTTCATTTGTTTACCATTTAAAAGATAAGCCGCTTCCTCGGATTTAGGATAATAACGCACAACAAAACTATAATATATGTCGGGTTTTAGCAACTCTTTAGTTTTGTAAAATCTAGCAGGAGTAGCTAAAGAAGCAACTCCATCATATTTTTTCATCTCTTCACAAGATACTACTGCCTTCAAAGCGTCTTTATTTTCAGACCATTGCCAGAAATCACCAAAAAACTTACCGTCTCCACAAGAGAATTCAAGGCCGAATGCATGTTCAATATATTCCACAGAACCAAAGTACTTGAGAAGGGCGGCGAATCCTTCGTCATTATCAATATCTGACGGAAACTTTAAAACTTCATGCAATCGAATGTCCATTATTTTCTTCTCTCTGTACAAACTTAGTCAGTTCTACAATTAATTGCTTCGCTTCGTTAACTGAAATGCTTACATCTTCTTCAACGCCATAGAATCCCGCATGATTGTTGAAGCATATGCTTGGAGTGATACCTTTGCAATCATAAAAAACAAAGGTGAAGTCTTGATTGATTTTGATTTCAGTGGGAGTCATATTAGTATAAGTGCTGAAACAATTTTGTAGGAAGTTGGCTATTGATATCAATAGTTTTCTATTGAATTTCATTCTTTTTTTGAGGTTCCATTGGAGTGATACCCAAATTTAATTTGTCAGACAAAGATTTAAGATTTTGATATGTATCAATGTGTATCGTCTTTTTAGAACCTTCTGGATATTCATTAGTACCATATCCATATTTTGCATATCTACTCTTCCATGAATTCACTGGAGTTATAATACAATCTTCCGTAACTGTATTATCAAACTGACCAAATGTAAAGTCTAGAATTTTATCCTTATAGATAGGAGCAATATGAGACATTCCTTCGTCTTCATAGTATGGAGCTAGAGTATTATTTTGTTTTAATTTTTTGACCAATTCTGGTTTCGGCCAGACAAAATATATAGCTTCACTTGGAATTTTAAGTTCATCACACCAAGTACAAAATTTATATGTAGCCCAAGCACAATTTAAATGCCCTTTTCCTACTTTTTTGTAAATGTAATTTGATAAAACTTCTGTTGTAAATTTATTCGCTAATTCCTCTGGTGTAATAATGTTTTGCTCTAATAAAATCTTATTTACTAAACTTTGAAATTTCATAAAATTATTTATTACACCTCAAGATAACTTCGGTATCCAGCTTCATCATTAACTTCTTTGATTTTTTGAAGAGTTAGTTCTTCTAATTGTTTTCTATTGAATTTCATATATCAATATTTTTCTAGTGTATCTAGTTGTTGCATTAAATGTTCAAATCCTGTGATATGTTTTATATCCAAATCTAAAATTGCATCTTTTACAGCATTTAATTGATCTCTCTTGTGTTCGGGTATTCCTATGTTTTGAGTTAAAGGCAAAATTCTATCAAGAACGGCACTTAGATTAATATATTTTTTACTGATACGTACAGTCATATTATGTTTCTATGTTTTCTACCCAACCAACTCTCTCGTATTTTTTTATAAATTCTTCAATCGTAATATGTTGAGTTCCATATTCTAACATATTAACCAAATTGTAATACACATAACCTTCTATTATATTTGTTACAAAAACAAGAAAATTTTTAGATTCGGAAAAATAAAAACTTTTAATTTTGATTGTACTCATGCTTTGCTTTCAAAAATGTTTCCTACTACTTCTAATGAATACTGAGAAGAATCATAAAGTTCTCTTTCAGAATTTTGTCCCATATTACTAGCTAACCAAAAACAACCCAAACTGTAAACAATTTTTGCAGTAATTTCTTGATAGAATGTATCTTTTACAATATCACCTTCAAAAATTGGAATTTGGTTTTTATCATAGAATCCAGTGAATTGCTGCCACACCATATCTGGAAATAAATCTGCTGTAGCAGGCAATTGACTAAGCTTCAAACAATCGTACACAACATCTGGATTATAAAAGAATTTCTCTGCTTCTTTTGACCACATTCTAAATTTAATTGTTCTCATATTAATATCCCAATTGTATCAATTTTTCAAAAGTTGTGTTTGTAATTATTACGATAAAAAATATAAGAACAACAGATACACCTACCATAACTTGTAAAAAGAATCTATTAAAATCATCTTCTCTTCGAACATGTTCTAGAGATAATTGATACGCAAACCATCCACCAAACATTGCAATCAATGCAGCAAGTGGGAATATTATAAATGTGATTTGTTGTACTAGTGTCATTTTATTTGAATTGCTCGTTGCCTTCTTCCATAAAGAATCTCTCTAGTCCTTGGTAGAACTCTTTTATCGGATCTTCTGAAGTCCAAAAGAAGTTATTAGTGCAATACCGTGCCCAACCTCGAATAATTGTCTTTTTGTCTACTGGATCGTATTTAACTTCGAAGTTGTCAAACCAGTTAGCTACTGAAATTACTTGAAGTAGTTGCAGCTCTTCTATCTGTTGTGTCTTTGTCATGCTACAATATTAGAGGGTTTCCTGTGGAACGTCAAGCTTGAATTTATTTCTGTCTATAAAATTTGTCTAATTCTTCTTCAGTTGCAAATGAAAGAGGCTCATCTGTTTCGATGATATCAAATTCATCTAAGGAACACAGATCCCCATCAATTAGTTCGTAACCCTCTATGTCCAATCTACGTCCCACGAACAATCCAGAACCCCACCCTTCGTGTTCTTTTTTGTAAGCTTCAAATTCTTCAACAGTAAACCTATGAAAAGAATTCTGGTTGGGGTAGTTAGTGTCTATAAAAGCTTCCGTACCCTCTTTATACAATTGATATGGCTTGGCAATAAATTTAACGTATTTCATATCAACAAGCAGAAATGTAATCACCAATATACCACAACATTCTAGTGAGCTTGTTGTTGTCTATAAGACCATTTGGGGTGTAATATGGATCTAGAATGCCTCCAATGTCATTGCTTAATCGAGATTCGATTTCATCAATAATATCTTCAGCAAATTTGTCTAATGCTTTCTTTTGTTCGTCAGTTAGTTCGTAGTTTGAGTGTCCCATATTATTTTGGTTCAATTATATACTCTAATCCTTCTTTTTCCAAGATCTTTGATGCATATACTACTTCTGTATATGAATAGCGTGGAGTGTCATCATTCTTATTAATAAACATAACACCGTGCCTACCATTTAACACTTCAAACAAATGTTGAGCATCATCATTTTCAAAGACTAGAGTATTAGAAACTCCTTCTATCACATAAGAGATCTTGATCTTTGTGAACCGACAACCCCATTTTTGTTCTGCATATACTTGAATACTCATATTAATCTTTGATCCATTCTACAGGTACATCAATCCATTCGACTTCCTGTTTAGTAATGACATAATTCCCAAAAGTGCTAATTGTTACTTGTTGTTGGAGAATTGGTTCATCGTACAATGGTTTGCGACACCACCTAATCTGTCCTGTATAGGAAGTTTGAGTGTATACGTTGTCTTCTACCTTATGTCTTATGTAAAATGTGTCTTCAGATTCCATATTATTTGTTCCTTACGAAGATGTGCCAAACACAACTATCTTGTTGTAGTGTCTTTAGATGTTTGAGTTCATTTGGCCTATCAATTTCCCAGCCAGTACCATAAATTTCAAGCTCAATTTCTTTAGTCTCTGTGTAAGCAGTATCTACAATAGCCCACAGATAAAGTTCGTTTCCTTGGAAACCAAAGTCAATGATTCGGCTATCAATGCAAACTTCTGCACTAGTTTTGCTAACCCTGTCCCATTTTACTGGGTATTTGTAAATTGTATTCATATTATTCCACACCTTGTTTACGATGCCATTTAAATGTTTCTAATTTTTCAATTAACTCTGGATTTAAAATTTGAGATTGTTTATTACCTTTATCAAAGGTAGCTTTATACCAAGCACCTTTATTCTTTGATCCAATAGCATTGTCTTGATAGAATGTACCTTCATCAGTTTCTACCACAAAACTACCACCATCCAAATAAAAATCTGTTTTAATTACTTTCATTTTTCAACAATAGTAACTACACCTTCCAATACTCCATAAGTGGACTTCTCAACATACTTAACTGTTTCTGGTTGTACTAGTGTTAGTTTCATATTTTTATAGTAAGTTCCAAGTTTTGCTTTTATATCCTACATCATGTTGACCCCAAAAGCCAGAGTCAATTACATCTTTATTATCATCCTCATTTTTAAATTCAAACAAACACTCTTCAGCTTTCCAGAATTGAATTGCTTTAGGAATAACAATCATTGCTAAATCATCTTTTTCATCTGTAGATTCCCATACCTCTACAGATTGTTCTCTCCAACTTGTTGCATTGATCTTTTCGGCAAAATGTGGTGCTGCTTTCTTACTAATGAAGATACAGTAATCGTTTTTAAAAGCAAATGAGGGAATGTCTGTGTAGGACATATTATTTGTTGTATTCAAACTTAGCATCACCATTCTCATCAGCTACCCAATGAGCTACTCCAGCTTTAACAGCATCAGCTTTTTCCCATTTAGCACCTACAACAGTACCACCAGCAAAAACAAATACTATTAGAAGAAATATTGTTATAGCTATACCTACAATTGCATCTGTATTGAGATCCCAATTTCCGTCAAACATATTATAATTAAGTTATACTGTAGATCGAATATCGTTAAGTTATACGGTAGATCAAATATTATTATGTTTCTTCTCGATCTCCAATATATTTCGCACTCAATTCAATCTCATTTCTTGCTAGAGTGTCAAGCAAACCTAATGCTAGATCTTTGATTGCTTTTTCTCCAGCACCACCAGCTTGTTCTATTGCTTCTTTCAGAGCAAGATAATTATTATGATATAGCAGATCTCTTTTTGATTCAAAAACGTAACTCATGATCATGATATTATTTTACGCACTGACAAGGAGGGCCTGCTACATACTTAATGGATTTTGCTTGTAGGTAAAATCCTAAACATATAAACGCAATGACGAAAGGGATGAAAAGGATTTTTAATAGGTTAGTCATGTTTTAGTGTATGTGCTTTCAATTCTTCTTCAGTTGTTAATTCTTCTTCGGTTGTTAATTCTTTAACATAATTAAAGAAACTTAAAGAGAACTTATGCTCTGGAAATTCCTCTAGGAT
>Ga0209296_1002430_pt1 | contig 13405 bp, 15 predicted proteins | sample S_130206_EF_Meta_FD_187319 | JGI IMG/M metagenome (GOLD analysis project Ga0209296, IMG submission 187319) | Freshwater microbial communities from Lake Simoncouche, Canada to study carbon cycling - S_130206_EF_MetaG (SPAdes) (version 2) | ecosystem: Environmental > Aquatic > Freshwater > Lake ...
TGAACAGGGCTGGAGGGCTCCAGCTGTGCCACATCCGTCATGCCGCCAGAGGTGGAGGCATGAAAGGGACCCATGGCGAGGCTTTCCTCGATGGCAGTCTTGGGGCGACGCGGAAGAATGCCGAGCTCTTCCCAATCTGGGAAGAGCGTCAGCTCATGATTTGTGCCGCAGAAGCTCATGATGCCCTTGGCTTGAGCCTCCGTCAGAGGAGTGCTGCCGGGGAGAAGCGTCGTGAGAGACACCAGGGCCTGAACGGGCCCTTTCTTGGCATCAAAGGCGGCTTGGAGGGTGTCACGTTCGGCCGTGAATCGCGCAGTGATGCGCGGAACGAGAGCCGGATCGAGAGGCGCATGGGCCGTGTCGAGGATGTGATCGAACAGGGGCACGATGCAGTGGATGCCAAAGATACCAGCGTTCTTGCTGATGTCCAGGCCTGATCCGTTCCTGTAGCCGCGCTCCATGCTGATGCGGAGGGACTCCAGAATGCGACGACGGTCCCACGGAATGAGAGGACTCTTGTCGAAGAGCTCTGGCTGACGCTTGGCCAGAAAGGCTGCGAAGCGGTGGCTCATGGCCTTCTGTGTCTGGTCGTTGAGAGCCACGTCCTCTGTCATCTGAATGGTCAGACGAGGCCAGTCCTTGAAGTGGAGATGGCCGTCCGCAAAGACGCGGACGAGAGGCACGATGGCGGAGAGAAGCGTGGGGGACTTCTGGGCCTCGAAGATGAGGCACTGCAGCACTGCGTAGATCATCACGAAGATGTGGTTGTCATGCATGTCAGAGCTGCCGCCCATGTAGTCACGCGCAAACTGCTGGTAAGCGCGAACAATCGCGGGGTTCGTGAAGTCGGGCTCACCCAGGGGGACAAGGGTGTCACCAAAAGCGGGACGGCCTTTCGGACGGTGTGGATTGCACGTGTCCATCCAGGCATCCTTCAGAGGGAAGAAGCCGAGGACCTTGCCACGGCGATCTCCTCCGTAGCCCTTCATCTCAGTTAGAACCACACAGGCTTGGCTGCGTGGAATGTGAACAAGTCGTCCCTCCTTGTTCAGAACGGGAACCTTCTCGTCACCTTTGAAGGTGAGAGGAAAGATGTTTTTTGTGCCCCACTCATCGCGGGGCATAGATCCTTTCTCATAACCACGAGGGGTTGAAAGGTAGGATGCCATCCTGATCGTCTGTGTGAAACACTGGAAACGAAGAATGGCAAGAGAAAGCTAGGATATATTCTTATTTGTAAAAAACATAAATCATTTTTAATCGATACACAGCTGTTACGTTAAGTAGACTCTAACACCGTTAAGAATTAAATTAAGCCCTGTCCTCTGGACAGGGCTTAATTTAATTCTTACGGGACCGTGGTATCAAAGTAAGCCCTCCCCACTAATGGGGAGGGCTTACTTTGATACTTGGCGGTACATCTTGAAATCCAGCCTCAATACAAGCCTGTTTTCCAGCCTCTGTCATAATGAAGTGTTGAATCACAATTCCAACCGCTTCTAGCAACGTTTCTGACTTTGGATGTTGGTCAAACGCCTTTCCTAGGATAGAAAGAATTCCTTCTTCGATACATTCCGTTTGTCCTTCAGGACTTGCTGAATGAATGGCAATCACTTTTGCCAATGATTCACATATTTCTAGATTCTCTATGTGAATTGTTAGAATCATTTTAAACACGGAGATAGATTGAGACTCAATCATTTGTTGAGTGAACTCCATTCTTTTATTGCATATCTTATACAATAAAAGATTGTTTATCAATTTTTAGGACTCTTCTTCTATCTATCTCAAACGTTTAGATCCCTCACAAATTGCCGTGTCGGGATTCCGCCAAAAATGAACCCACGCGCAGCATCTTCAGTAATTAAATTTCCGGAATTTTGTATATGATTTTTTAAGTGCGGGATAAGGGGTGTAAACTGATTAGAAAAGAAAGTCTCGGTAACGGTTCCGCAAGGACGCTCAATCCGCGCCCAATCGGCGTAGATGAGCCCACTTTCAATATCGGGTTGTCCACGGCCACGCCCCATGTAAGGAACGGTGGCGAAGGGACGACCTTGCATGTGGAGAGGGGCACGGAAGCGCCCTTCTTGCGTCTGATCGGTACGAAGGCGGGAATCGTCATCGATGGCGCGATTATTGAAACCAAATCCTTCACGACCTAACATGGTTGGATTCGGGATTTCCACACGCATAGCAGCCTTCTGCGAAGGAACTAAATTGGTTACCTGATAGACACCAGGGCCGGAAGCATCTTTAATACGTTGTTCAACATCGCAGGTATCGTCCCGTAGACGAGTAAATTGGTTGATGATGAGATTTCCAGAGGGACCGGACTGTGGGACGGATGCGTAGGTGCTCATTCTATAAATGGTAAAGATAAATCGCTTTGCGATTTATCTTTACCATTTATAGAATCAGAATGGTCTAGAATTGATCACGCTTTGCGTGATCAATTCTAGACCGTGCTCATTCTAATCTTAACGAGAATAAAATTGATATATTCCATTTTATAAAATAGTATATCAAATTTAACATGGAGCAACTTGCACAAATTGAATACAAAGGTCGTTTATTAGAAATCTCTCGGGACTCTAACAAACTCTATGCCGAGTACCTCGATCAAGTCCGAGAAATATCCTTTGCCGAAACAATTCTTGAAACGTTACACAATCAATTTGAAAATCATCTAACCTTTGAAGTGTTTGATTTCCTACTCTTTAAAGAAGCAGGAATCTTTTCAGAAACGTCAGACTATGAAAAAGAGGGTATACTTTATACTACATGGTCTAGTCGAACCATTCCCTTTCAATTACTTTTGAACTAAGATAGATTGGTATTTTTTACCTACTTCATACTGACCGGATGCCCGTGGAATCCTTCCCATAGATTTTAAGGAAGAGGTTGCTGTAAAACCAATAGATTCATGATTTTTAAAAGCTTTTTCAGCTGCTTTTGCCTTGTCTAAGGTTTTAAAAGGAGATATTGCGACAGCTTCATTTGACCAACGGATGGGTTTATTCATTCTATTTTTTGTTTTTTTAAAAATGTAAGAAGCCCCACTTTTCTTTTGTTTTTTCGAAAAAAATTGAAATCCTTTTCGAAAAAAAATGAATTCACTTTTTTACATTATTACAAATAATTGCTCGGCCACGTCGAGCTCCCCGTTTCCTGCTTTCAAAGCCCTCTCCACGTTCTCGAGCTCCCCGTTGTCTTCGGCGCCATGCTGCGCCTTCTCTCTCTCCTCTCTCTGGTCGCCCTTGCGGCGGCCCAGACTCCTTGCGTCAGCGAGGCGTCCATCCCCATCGGCCTCAAGTGCCGCGACCTGCTTGTCGCATTCAACACCCTATCCTGTGCGGGAAATACCCCGCAGATCGATCTGTGGACGGCCTACCAGGCCTACGACGACTGTCGCAACGATGTGGCACCCTCCTCTCCCGCGCCCTCTTCCACGCCCTCTCCCGTGCCCTCCCCGCTGCCTCGCCCCATGGTGATGATTACGCTGACAATCCCCTATTTCGGGGTAATGTTCGACGCTAACACAACCTACTGCATAAACTTTGCGGATTACCCCGAAAATTCTATGTGCATACCGAAGCATTGGATTGACTCTCAAGAGAAGGTCAGGTGGTTGGTTGACACTGGCTGCAATACCGTCTTTCCTATCACCAACGAGGTGATTGGAAATACGACGCAGATCACTTGCACCGCAAATGCAAATCTTGGGTATGCTATCAACGAGCAGAAACCCACAGAGGCTGTCCCCCCCTCGTTCACGCCCTTCATTGTGGTGGTATCGATCTTCACCGGAATTGCCATCATTCTGTGTATAATCGCCATCTGCATGAGAAAGGGTTCCTCTGCGGCCTCTCCTCTGGCCGCTTCTCGGCCCAAGGTGGTAATTGCCCCCGCTACCGTCATCATTGACGTCGCTCCCGTTTCAAAGACCTCCTCCTCGAGGTAGGAACAAAATATCCTTTACTTGGACCCCTGCGTCTAAGTCCCTATGAATACGTAAAATCCAATGTGTTCGTGCTGTGAAGGCAGATAGTTTGGAGCCGGTGTGCTCCTTTGGTTGATGACTTTACGTTATCTAATAAGAACAGCGGTTCTTACCTGTTATCGACAGTTTGTTGGGTTTTATTCATTGGCCATAAAAATGAAAATACGTTTAGGATGATATCGTAAATCATGACCACCCTGGTAACTCCGTTAGCCAGATGAAAAAGAATTATACGGTACATCCCTCTCCAAGGTAATAGGCTCACTTCCCCCCCTGAGTAAAAGCCTTGGCTTATTTGAGGTACTCACACAAACGCTTGTGAAATTATATTGCGTATCCAAAACATAGCAGTTGCTATAAGTTTTGTCCTATCCCACTAGGTTTTTTTTGTGTTTTATATTTTTCAATAGGGTGAAGAAAGCCAAGGAACTGTAGCCCCATCGCTACCGGATGTAGTACAGGCTCTATTGTTTCCTTCTTTGCAGGTTTGACCTGGTACACGGTATAACCAATTTTGGAAACTGTGTTGATCATTGGGGATCGTGGTAGAGGGTTGAGGTGTCCAAATTCTTTGGTTCTGATTATGTTGGAAGACATCACCAGGATCTCCATACATTTTTGTTTGAAAAGAATCACTCCATTGCCGAGATAACTTATCACCTGTAAGAGCCGCTCCACGTCCTGGATTATCACCAATTTCTGTTAAAAGAACATTCATAAAGGGATTTGCTGCTGTAGGAGATGTTCGATCCGTGTCACCAATTACATCTTGCACTGGTTGATCCGCTGCTGCAATTCCAGCAATCAAGGCAGCGGGACTTCCAGGCATACTGAACGGTAATTGATCTTTGGGTTCTCCAAAGCCTTCACGTATAACTCCACGCTGTTTCATTCCATAATAAGCAGCTACTGCAATTCCAGCAAAAGCTATACCAATTATCATGTATTTTACTTCCCTACACAGAATAGACAATGCAATTGCCAAATACACACCAAACCGTGTTAGAGAATTAAGAGCTGTTGTAGAACATTTTTTAGCATCTTCAGAAAAGGGATAAAAGTCTTTGGCTTCTTTCCATAGAATAGAAGGATTTTCTGTCCAAAAGGTCGGGCATGTGCTGCTCATTCTATAAATAGTAAATATAAATTGCTTAGCAATTTATGTTTAGTATCTATAGAATAACTATCGTTAATACTATTTCTTCTTTGGAACAGGAATTGCAAAAGCTGCTTCTAATTCAGCATCCAGTGCTGCTTGAGCAGCAGCAGTTGTTGCTGAGGGGGGCCCTCCAGCTCCCCCCATAGCTACTCCTGCTGCAGTAGCCTTTTTTGCATCCATCTTCTTACGAAGACGTTCTTGAACGGCTCGACGCCTTGCAGAACCTTCATTACCGGTTTCTTTATCCGAACCGCTTAGCATTTCAGTCAATCCTCCAAACAATTCGCTAAACATAGGATTATCTGAAAACTCTTTCATCATTTCTTCAGCTTCACGCATCAAGTCTTCACGCTTCAACTCACCACGTTCAAATTTAGCTTGAATTTTTTGAGCAATTCGCTTGGCACCAGCCATCAACAGTTCAGGTTTTTTAGTAAAGACTTCTTGAAGATATCCAAAAATTTTAGAAGGATCGGAAGACTCTAACAATTCGGGTGAAAGACCAAAATCTTCTGGTTTAAATTCTCTTGCCAATTCTTCTGCCATTTTGGCAATTTGTCCCTTGAACAATCGTTCGGGGATCTTGAAACCAGGTTTTTCACCGCTGACACCAGATCCTCCCATCATCTCCTTCAACTTTTCCATCATGGATTTCATCATAGGACTTTCGGCCATTTCCTTCATCTGGGCCATCATCCCACTGAGATCCAAACTTCCTGCATCGAAAGAAGCTGCGCTTAAAAGGGCCAGAGTCTGAAGATGATTCCAAATGGCTTTATGGGTTGTTTCACTTACCTCTTTCCACAAAGCTTCCGTGACTCTAACACCAGGAAGAAAATCATGAGTAAATAAATATGTCGCATCTCGAAGTGTTAAAACAGCCGGATTTGATTTCCAAAGGGTCACAAACTCCTTTTCAACCTCTGCAACTGGCCTTGCTTGTACAGCTGTAATTTCTTTACCTAATTCCGGAAAGGTAGGAAGTAGATCTTCACAAAATGCTATGAGTGCGGAGGCAAAGGTGGACATTCTCTTACAGGAAGGAAACAAATTGCTTTGCATTTTCTTTCCTCATTGTAAAAAATTGATAAAATTTTATTTATACATTATAAATATTATTATAAAATGTCACAATGCATTGCAAAAACAACAAAAGGATTGCAATGTAAACATACTGGTCATGTATTTGAATCTCTTTGTAGATTGCATCATAATATCAGCTATAAGAATGATGAAGCCTATAAAGCCAGATATGATACTAGGCCCAACAGAATGTCTCCTGTTCTTATACATGAAGAGGAAGAAGAAGAGGAGGTGGTAATGGTTTCTGCAAAAAAAAAACCTGTGAGGACGCGGGTAGCTCCTGTTCTAATGCATGGAGAGGGAGAAGATAAGGAAGAAGATAAGAAAGAAGATAAGGAAGATGAGGAATATATTCCTGTTCCTGTGAAAAAGAAAGTTCAAAGAACGCGGGAGCCAAAGGTTACTCCTGCAGGAGTTCCTCCTCCAGTAGTTCTTACTCCAGAAGAAGTAGCTGCAGCAGCTGCAGCAGCTGCTGAAACTGCTGCCGCTACATATCGCGCTAAAAAAATAGCTGCACGAAATAAATATTTAGAAAAACTAAATACCCCATCTGCAGATGATTTAATTACAAATGCATTATATATCGTAAAATTAGGATCCGATTATAATATTTCTAAAAATTTTGCATATGCTTATGCAATTTTAAGACATTATCCCATTAATGGTATTCATACTGCGAATATAATTGCACTTCTAAAGGCTGTAGCAAACCTTGATCATTCTACAAATCCTACTTACTCTGAATATGGTTATAATACAATTCCTAATGAACAAAAAGAGGCATTATTGGAAGCAATTAAAACGGCTCTAATCCCCTTTGGTGAATTTAATCCTTTGGAGATAATACCCAAAACGGATAAATATTTTCGAACGATTCGAAGTAGACTATGGCATATAGAAGATCAAGCACGGAGAGCGGCGGAAGAAGCTGCTGCAGCAGCTGCCCATGAAGCCGCCCGTGCAGCATGGGCCGAACATGCGGCAAGGGTGGCTGCAGATCCTGCCGAGATTGAACGTCGGCGACTCTTTGCGCGTCAACTTCTTGAAGCCCCTGTAGTTTTCAGGCGAGATCCTGAAGGCGGAATTGATTTGGCAGCCTTTGCTACGGATATGCAAAATATTCATCGATCTTCCGTTCAAACTGCTACAGAAAAGGCAGTGACACAATTGATGCTGCGATTGGTAGATCCTGATCAAGATACATTGCCTGAAATAACAAAGGATTTACAAGATCCTAAAAAAATTAGTATGACAAGTGACACTCGTGAAAAAATTATTATGGAATTAAATCATGATTATTATGAAAGTGTTGCTTTCTCTGTTCCTTATGGAGATGTATTAGATCGTGTATGGACATTTATTCGAAGTCATAAACATCGTGATGATATATTTCTACGATTAGCTCAAGAAATTCTAGAAGGAATTGGAATGTGTACAAATGGAAAAATGGCAAGACTAGTGAATGTTCTTCAAGGATTTGATGAAACACTTCTAGTGGATGCTCCAAAAGAAGTCTTTCAAGATAAATTTGCATTGCTGCGAAAACTCCCCAATGCAGCTGGAGAACGAGGAGTGGCTGCTCAGGCTCTCTTTGAAGAATTCTCCATACCAGAGGCCGAACGAGCTGTTTGGTTGGAGGCGCTTTTAGAGGAGTAGTGTAGAAGATGAAGAGTAAAAATATTTATTTTTAAATACGTTCTGCCAATACTACAAGTACCTTACAATAATTCCAAATATGGGTTTGGTTGGTTTCCCCCATAGTTTTCCAATGTTTATCAAAAATCCAATAGGCATAGGATATATCTTGAAATTCTCCCTCCAACTTAGCTTTAGCTCGTTGAATTAGCTCTTCGGGAGTATCTTTTTTAACAGCCTCTTTAAAATCGGGATACACATACTCCATAAATCCAGAATGGATTAACTTTGGATTTATTTTTTTAAGACTTTTTAATGCTTCTACTGCTTTTTTCAGATCTCCTTCTTCAGGATATGTTTCAGAAAGATCTTCCAAAAAAGAGAGAAGTTGATTGTTAAAGGCTGCAAGAGGAGATGCCATTTTGTCTTTTACTAGAAAATAACTTTTACGGTTTAAATGCGTTTTGTCGGTCCAGGAATATCAGCATCTCTTGAACGACTAAAGGCTTCAAAATCACGGGACAATGCGTCTTCCTTTTTAGTACGGGGGGTAGGAGCAGCAGCAGCAGCTACTGCAGTAGTCAATTGTTCAAAATTTCGTACAATTCGATTCATATTTCCACCTTTTTCAAGAGTAAAAGCATCTGTTAAGAAAGAGTAATTATCACTCATTTTTGCAGCTCCCATTTCATTTCCATGCCATGCAGAAGGTTCTACACCACCTACAGCAGCTGGGGGAGGTCCTCCACGACCAGCACTAGAAGGCTCTGCTCGTGTTAATTCGGGAGAATAAACTGGCATGGTAAGAGGAATAGATCGTTCTTCTAATGTTTTTTCACCTGCACTAGTTCTAATTCCAGCACCTGATGCTGGAGTAGCATCTCGTTGCCGACGTTCAAACAACCAGTTATTCACAGCAGCAGCTCCTGCACGAGGCTCTGATTCTCCCACAATTTCTAAAGAGGGAACCATCCGGAGCCATGATGGAAGAGGAGGACGAGAAGGACTCGGATCCACACAAATTAACTGAAACTCTCTGGCATACGGTGTTCTAGTTAATTCTCCCAAGAAAGCCTGACAGTGTCGACAAGTCATACTAAAATAACATACATGACGCCGAGCACTCATTCTAACCCAAAGAGGTAAAAACACTTTGTAATTTTACCCAAATGTAAAGTAATCCTAAAATTTGAACTAGACATTCAATTTTTAGCAAAGTAGTCCTAAAAATTGAGCTTCTAGTACCTTGATAGAGTGATGTCCAAATCAGGTACCATGTTTCAGAATTATGTTGAAGAAAAGGATGGTATCCCCCTTCTAACATCCAAAGATCATAAATTAAATGCAACATTTGAAATATCTTCTTCAAATACTGCTATTGCAAATACACTTCGTCGCCAAATTCTTGTAGCCACTCCTTCCATTGGATTTAAAACAGAACCCGCCTTGGAAAGCGATGTTAAAATTACAATAAATACATCTTCTATTCCAAATCCGATGATATCACATAGTATAGGAATGCTTCCTATTGCAGGAGATCCTGCTACATTTGATCCCTCCAAATATATCTTTCAACTAAATGTAAAAAATGAAACTGATTCTACCATGGATGTAACTGCCTCAGATATTATTGTAATTGAGAAAGATTCAGCTACAGCAATTGATGGAATTCGTCGTCCAACGGAAGAATTCTTTCCGCCTGATCCAATTACAGGACAAACGTGTATAATTACACGACTACGCCCTCAATGGAATCCTAGTTCTGCACCTGAAACAATTGCCTTTACAGCAACTGCCAGTATAGAAACAGGATCAAAAAATATTAGATGGTCTCCTGTCAGTCAATGCTCTTATGAAAATACGCTGGATCCCGATCCAAAACGTCAAAAAGAAATGTTTGAACGATGGTTAAAAGAGAGTAAAAAGATTGAGGAAGGTGGTGAAGCTGTTCTTCTTGATCGTCTTCGAAAGGAATTTGATACCATGGAAGTGAAACGATGTTTTAAAGTAAATGAATTAGGAGAACCAAATCATTTTACCTTTCATCTAGAATCTATTGGAATGCAACCCATTCCAATGATTGTTATGAATGGAATTATGGCCTGTAAAGCTCTTGTTGATAAATATAAAGATATTGATACTATGATTCCAGCAAATGTTAGCTTTCGTAAAAGTGATACACGCTATTCTGCCATTGATTGCATCTTTCGTAATGAAGGACATACTCTTGGCAATTTGCTTCAAACGTATTTAACTTACAATCATATGGAAGGATCCAAAGAACCTCGTATTGCATATGCTGGTTATAAAATTCCTCATCCCCTCCGACCCGAATTAATTATTTTAGTAGCAGTTCCTCCTTCTGAAGAAGAAGCTAAATCTACTGAGACTGAAATTGGACTTGTCCGATATGCTATTGCTCAAGTTTGTCGCTCTCTTGTCGATTTCTTTCATGAAATGGCAAAAGATTGGAGTGGAGTTACTGGATATCCCATTCCTAAAGAAACTTCTGCTGTTTCCAAAGAAGTAGTTGCTGCAGTTGCAGTTCCCAAGGAACTCGTTCCAAATGTTCCTGCTGCTGCTCCTGCTGCTCCTGCAGCAGTTCCCAAGGAAGCTGTTCCTGCAGCAGTTTCCAAGGAAGTTGTTCCTGCTGCAGCTCCTGCAGCAGTTCCCAAGGAAGTTGTTCCTGCTGCAGCTCCTGCAGCAGTTCCCAAGGAAGCTATCCCTGCAGCAGTTCCCAAGGAAGCAGTTCCTGCAGCAGTTCCCAAGGAAGTTGTTCCTGCAGCAGTTTCCAAGGAAGCAGAAACCGTAAATATATCTCCTACACTTTCTATTAAAAAGGCTCCTAAGAAGGCAATAAAAGAATCTTCTGTTCCTAAATAGGAATGGACAATCTGTTTAAAGAATCCTCTAAAGAGGCTTCAGGCACAGTTGAAGGAATTTCAAAGTTTTTTAAAGACATCTTCTCCGATATCAAGAAATTTTTTACCACATTTAATCTTTCCATGGTTGGCTTTCTTCTTTTATTTTTTGTAACTGTTCTTTTATACCTGTATCCTACGTTTTTAAAAGAAATTGAAGGATTTTCTACCATTGCGGTGGATCCTGTGTATTCCCCTAAATGTTTTGCACGAGATGCAGAAGCCCAGCGTCTCTTAGCTGAAGTAGCCAATGCCATTCCCAATACTCCTGAAGGTATTCAGTGGGTGGATGAATTTCGTTTAATTCTTACAAAATTGTTATGTATTGATGCCGATATTACAGGCTCCGGATCTGGTGTCTATAGTACAGTAGATCTTAAATTTAATACATTTCATGATATGGAACCAGTAGCTAACTTTGTAGGACGTTGCTTGAAACGTTCATTAAAAGAGAGAGATATTAAACTAACCTTAGAAAAACTAGAAACACGTGGTGCTGAACTTCTGAAGGGATCGACAGGAGTGGAGAAGGCGCAACGGGATGTATGGGTAAGTTCCCTTCACAATATTGCCACACGTACATCTCAGGCCATTCGCCGTGTTTGTTTAACTCCAATTGCAAGTTTGGATCGTCCTGCCGGTCCTCGTGATCCTGGATTTTACGATACGGCCAAAGGACTCAGCAAACCCGCTCCTTATGAAGAATTAGCTCATGTTCGCCATTTATAAATGAATAAAATTGATTTGATAGACTAGTAAAACTGTTCTATCAAATATAATACCATAGTATGGATTTTCTATCAATTGGACTGGCTGGAATAGCCTATTCCTTATTTCAAACAATTCCATGGACTATTTTCTATATTCCTTTGCGATGGTGTGGCATTCGTGTCTATACCTTAAGCAATCGCTTAGAATGTCAACGAATTCAACGACGTACTCGTACGTGGAGTAGTCATACAACTGATTTTAATCGTGGATTTGGCTACACCTTTGGTAAATGGTATATTGCCTATATTAATGAAGTAGATGGAGATCCAACTGTTTGGATTATGACAACTCCTACATGCTTCAAGAAATTAACTAAATGCTCCTCTGATGATGCAACTGAAGAAGAAGAGGAGGAAGAGGAAACAATTGATGAAGCAACTGGAGAAATTACAGAAGTGCAGCCCAAATATTTACGTATCTTTGAAAAGAGTGGAAATTACGGACGCGTCTATTACAATGTAAGAGAGCATAAACATTTTGAACTAACACCTCGACCTCCTCAAGAAGAAATTATTCAAGATATTCTAGGACTTTATGCCACCAAGAAATTCATTGTTGCGTTTATTCATGGACCTCCTAGTACAGGAAAATCTATTCTAGGTCTTCTTCTTGCAAATCATTTCAAATCTGCTTACACAAATGCCTTTAGTCCTTGGGAACCAGGAGATACCATGGGTAATCTTATGGAAGAGGCGCAACCTACCAAGGAACGTCCCCTTATCATCTCCTTTGATGAAATTGATATCCCTCTTACAAATATTCATGCTGGGATTCCAACTCATCCAAAAGTATCCATTGCTGTTCATGATAAAGTCTCTTGGAATCGATTCTTTGATAACTTTCAACGTGGATTGTATTACAATGTAATCCTATTACTAACCTCCAACAAAGATCATGATTATTTTATAAGTATGGATCGTTCCTATATGAAACCGGAACGAATTGATAAAACGTATGAAATGGTAAGACATATCAAGGATATGTAATATCAGTGGTACCATTTATTTTTAACAGCAGCTTGGAACTAGAAGAGAAATTAGAATAGAGAGACCGAGGATCTGAAAAATAGATTTAGCGGGTTTTACACCGGGGACAAGAGGGACTAACGCATTATTCCAGAGAAACTGTCCAAAGAGGAGAATTAAACCCAGCACAACAATCATGGTAATAATTATCACAAGAGATGAACGAGAAGAAGGACCCATAGCACTTGTATCGGCAAATTGTTCTAATCCAGCGCCGGTCATGGATCCAACTAAAGCAGCCGCGTTCATGGTTCTACTCCATACTAACACTTTCTCCTTTTGTAGCAGCAAACCGAAGATCATGGACCACCGTAGTTCCTCGGTTCTCTTCCAAAAACTTTACCAACTGAGCTGCTCGTTCCTTGTCTCCTCCAAAAAAAGCTTCAGCCGTCTTTGCAAGATAATTAGTAGAAATGGAATCCTTCTTTTCACGAGTTTTATGAAGAACTGCTCCCTTGGTAACATTGAGCTGCACAACATTGTGCTTTTCCATAATTTTAAGAATAGCTTCTCGGAGGGCTCTGGCCTGAGTTCGACGTTCACGAAGTTCCGCATTTAGTTTTGTCATTTCCGTTTCCATAGTCATCCACCGTTTCAAAAGAGTCGGAAGTTCCTGCATCGTCAATCCCGTCTCCGCAGGAGCTGAAAGAATTGTAAGAGCTGTGCTGGGACCTGACATTTTTAGAATCTCTATGGTGAGATTTGTTTATATCCTGTCAAAAATAAACTCGTTGTTTTTGCAATACAGGAGTTCGACATAAAAAACAAATTGTTTTTGTTTTCTTTGCACAACCAGAACAAAATGGAT
>Ga0209296_1002431_pt1 | contig 13404 bp, 12 predicted proteins | sample S_130206_EF_Meta_FD_187319 | JGI IMG/M metagenome (GOLD analysis project Ga0209296, IMG submission 187319) | Freshwater microbial communities from Lake Simoncouche, Canada to study carbon cycling - S_130206_EF_MetaG (SPAdes) (version 2) | ecosystem: Environmental > Aquatic > Freshwater > Lake ...
CCAGCACCACCGTCATTTTTGCCAACTTTGTAGAGATAATCAGCATTGGGAGCCAGTCTCAATCTCACACGCCAATCAGCTGCGGCCGGTTGATTCACACGAGTTTGCAGTGTGCTTTGATTTCTAGCTCGATTAGCAGCGGCGGCTGTTCTTGATGCTTCGGCACTGGCTGCTGTGGCTGGCTCCACAAACCCTCCGCCCACAAACACAGGATTGCGATCTTCATCCAATGTGTATCCAGGCATGAGATTGCCGTCATCATCATAGGCCGCACCAATTGGTCCTGATTGACTTGGAGGCACTGGAGCAGGTGATCTAGTCTCTACTTGATTAGAAGTAGCTGTGCCATCATTTTCATAATATGTAGTTGCCGCACCTGGTGCAGTAGTTTCGACTTGATTAGAAGTAGCTGTGCCATCATTTTCATAATATGTGGTGGCTGCACCAGGTGCAGTAGTTTCAACTTGATCAGAAGTAACTGTGCCATCATTTTCATAATATGAAGTGGCTGCACCCGGTGCAGTAGTTTCGACTGCTGTAGGAGCGGCGGCCGGGGCAGGAACTGATGCTGGGGCGACTCGAGTCGGAGCACTTGGAACATTTGAACTAACTGGTAAAATATCACTGGCGTTATTAAAAAATCTCCCAATGCTATTACCAACACTAGAAATTAAATTTGGATTGCTAGTGATTGCTGACAATGCAGTAGCACCAAGAATCAATCCAGTAGGATTGTTTAAAATTTCACCATTAGTTGGTGTGGTTACAATATATGGTCTTTGTTTAATACTAGGATCCAGTGCTGGTGATATTGCTTCACCAGTTTTACCTTGTGTCACACGGACTCCATTTGTAGCATTATTCAAATCAAGTTGCGTAGATTTAACCGCAGTCTGCGATGTATCTAATGATTTTTGAATTTGTTGATATGCAGTACTAGCTGAAAGTAATTGAGTATATGCTGATTTAGCTGCATCTAATCGATCAGCTGGTATCTTATCAAAAGCTGCTTTGTTTAAAGTTTTAAGAGTTTCAACTTCAGAAACCGTAAGTACTTGACGAAGAGCTTTGGCCGCAAGATTATCTTGCAATGATTTAAGTTGTGTTTCTCTTGCTTGCAAGACTCTAACGGCATCAGCATGTGCCTGCTCTGCAACTTTAACATCATATTGATTACTAGTAGCCATGTTTGTTTCCTATAGCTTATTTACCGCTGTTAAAAACGGCGTAGTTTTACAAGAGGTTGACAATTGTTGTAAATATGCTACAATCCTAATAAGGAGACCTTGTCATAACATGACTTTATTACCAAAAGCGGCACCTCGTGTCAATTACCTAAACAACCGTGATATTTTGAAAGAAATACACCTCAGCAAGAATACCTATTGCTGGTATCGTGATCCTGCACTGGACCACCAATTTGATTTGATCCTGCCCAGCATAGACAAAATCAATCAACGCACAGTGGTCGAAGCAAGAAAAAATCGTGCTGATCGCATCAAACGTGAAACAGGTGAAGTGATTGATCAAAAGAAAATCCCCAACACTGATCTAGTTTTCCGCATCACTTGCTGGGATCACATTCCCCGGGCACCCAAGAAAATTACCAAGGCCGAAGCCAAACGCAAAAAACTAGAAGACATTTTTGAATTGGATGATGTCACAGAAGATCCCCTGGCAGATATCGTAGATGTGCCTGTGTTGGACCTCAATCATGTGCGTGTTAACTTTCCACCGTTTGAACAGTATAGACTGGATGAAGACAAGAAGCCTTATATTGTGGGCCGTAGCCACTGGCGAGGCGATTTAGCCACAGGAGAGTTTTCAAAGGATCACGGTGAGATGACCAAGAAACTGGCCATGATGTTTATGAAACTGTGCGAACGCTATGCCACTCGATCTAACTGGCGTGGTTACACTTACAACGAGGAAATGCGTGGACAAGCTCTTTTACAACTGTCTCAAATTGGTTTACAATTTGACGAATCTAAATCGCAAAACCCCTTCGCTTACTATACCGCTGCTATCACTAATAGTTTTACACGGATTCTTAACATCGAAAAGAAAAATCAAAATATTAGAGATGACATCTTGGAGATGAACGGCCTGAACCCATCATGGACTAGACAGAACTCCGGCAAAGCAGGCATGGCAGCCATGTCCGGACCGGTTGTATCTAGCTTGGATGAGTAGTATACTAGCAGGATGACTAATCTATTCCGCAAAGCCGCCATCTTCACTGACATACACTTTGGACTCAAATCTAATTCAACTTTACACAATGAAGATTGTTTGGCTTTTGTAAAATGGGCCACTGCTAAAGCCAAGGCCGAAGGTTGCGAAACTGCCATGTTCTTGGGCGACTGGCACAACAATCGAGCCAGTCTCAATATTGTTACACTCAACTATAGCCTTCGATCACTGGAACATCTAAATGCTAATTTTGACCGTGTGTATTTTATACCTGGGAATCACGACCTTTATTATCGCGACAAGCGTGATATTCAGAGCGTGGAATGGGCACGTCATCTCCCCAATGTGGAAATATGTAACGATTGGTTTAGTAGCGGTGACGTCGTTATTGCTCCTTGGCTTTGCGGCGATGACCATAAGAGGATTCCTAAACTGACTGGCAAGTATATGTTTGGGCACTTTGAACTGCCGGGCTACTTGATGAATGCCATGATAGAGATGCCGGATCATGGCGAAGTACGCAGAGAAGACTTTGAGAATTTTGAACATGTATTCACCGGACACTTTCACAAGCGACAGACTAAGAAAAATATTACCTACATCGGTAATGCGTTCCCTCACAATTATGCAGATGCTGGTGACGACGAACGAGGACTTACTATACTGGAGTGGGGAGCAGCGCCTGCGTTTCATGCTTGGCCTGATCAACCGACGTATAGAGTATACGGACTTGCAAACCTTATTGATAACGCTCCATCGCTTCTCAAGCCCAAGATGCATGTGCGTGTTGGACTAGACATTGAGATTTCATACGAAGAAGCCAATTTCATCAAAGAAACTTTTGTGAAAGACTACGACCTGCGTGAGATGAGTTTGATACCAAACAAGAACTCGGATGTGGACACAGATATGGCTCCTGGTGAGATCAAGTTTGAGTCAGTGGATCAAATTGTTACAGACCAGCTCACAAACATTGAATCAGAATTCTACGACAACAAATTACTGCTGAAGATTTATCAAAACTTATGATCTATTGTGTTTGGTATCCCAGTGGCGGGTTTGGGCACTTTATCAATGCAGTATTAACATTGCATGGTGATAATTTTGTAAGACCATCAAAGTCATTGGAATTTTCTAAAAACGGCAATAGCCATAATCTTGATTTGGTTGTTCCCAAGTACATGCATGAATGCTGGCCAGGCGGAATTGAGTTCCGCAATGATAAAAATTATTGTGTGCTAATAGACAACGGGATCGACAACGAATCAACACAGTTTAAATCTACTTTTCACAATTCAACTGTTATTAAAATTTGTTACACAGATCGTACATGGCCCATTGTTGCCCGAACCATGATTGACAAAGCTATGAAAAGTAGCATTGAACAACAATTGTCAATTGATGATTGGGACACAGACGAGCCTTGGGCACGTCGCGAAAAATATTTTTTGTTTTTACGTGATCACAAATTCAGACATGCATGGAAATCTCAAGAAGATAGTGCAATATACATAGACGAGTTGTATAATGATTATGATGAGTTTTTTTACACCGTAAATTCTATTGTAAAACTAAACTGGTGCAAAGATTTATGGGATGAATGGCGTAATGCAAATGCCACATACATTGATCCAATCAACGACGCAAAAAGTGTTTTGACCTATGTAAAAATGCAATGTTCGTCTGACTTGACACATATAACAGATACATGGACTCAGGCTGTGATTTACTATTATATTTGGCTGGAGTTTGGCATTGAAGTTCCACACAACGATTTTGCTGACTTTTTTACCAATACCAATCAGATTATTGAACTACTTCCATGAAGCTATTGACAATATCTGACGGGGTAGGCGACCCTACACAAACTCCAGTCTCTTGGTATTCAAACTATTTCAAATGGCCAGAGATTATTAAATTGATGACCAAAAAGTTAACTCTTAACAATTGTAGCAAGGTCGGTGCTGGCAATGAATTTATTGTCAATCAACTAAAGCAAAATTTGGCCGATAATGATATGGTAATAATACAATGGGCGCCAGCTGCTCGATTTGATCTACTGCTTGACCACGACAGTGATAATACTGTATTTTGGAAAAATACAATTGCCAGTGATCCGGTGTATAGCCAAAGTATAGTAGAATGCGGTGATAATAAATTTTGGCTTGGCAGTCAATCAAGCACTGCCCCTGTGCAAGAATATCATCAACGATATATATCATTGAAACAATACCAAATAAGATCGCAAATTTATGTTGACTATGCTACAATGTTACTTGCTCAGAAGAACATGTCCTATCGTTTTATGTTAGGATATGACAGTGCGTATCTCAATGTTAATGCTAATTGGATCTGGCATAAACCAAATAAAGGGTTAGATTCATTTAAATATCAAAGCAAGTACAAAGAGTTAGATTTAAAATTTGCGCAACCCATACCATTGGTTGCGTTTGATTTTATCAAACAATACATCATGCCAGACATTGACCTTCATTGGCGTAGTAGTCGCGAAATTGACGCAGTTGAAAATATGCTGTATAGGCATTATCAAGAGGCAATAAAAATAAACCATGATCCAAATAAAAAATCTCACTGTTAAAAACTTCATGAGCGTGGGTGCTGCCACACAGGCCATTGACTTTGATCGCAATGACCTTACCTTGGTGTTGGGCGAAAACTTAGACCTAGGTGGTGATGGATCACGCAACGGCACAGGCAAGACCACAATCATCAATGCACTAAGTTATGCCTTGTACGGGCAAGCACTGTCGAACATTCGCAAAGACAACCTAGTAAACAAGACCAATGCCAAACACATGTTGGTTAGTTTAGACTTTCACATCAACGGCACAGACTACCGGATTGAGCGTGGGCGCAAACCCAACGTGCTCAAGTTCTATGTAAACAATGAACACAAGGCCGCAGAGGACGAAGCTCAAGGTGATTCGAGAGAGACACAAGACGCCATAGAGCGTATTATTGGCATGAGTCACGACATGTTCAAACATGTGTTGGCGCTAAACACCTACACAGAACCGTTTTTAAGTTTGAAGGCCAATGACCAGCGCACAATCATTGAGCAGTTGTTGGGTATTACCTTGTTGAGTGAACGTGCTGACCGTATCAAAGAACTTAACCGACAGACCAAAGATGCCATTCAGTCTGAAGAGTTTAGAATCCGTGCTGTGCAAGAAGCCAACAAGCGCATCGAAGAACAAATTACCAGTTTAGAAAAGCGTCGAACCATGTGGTTCAAAAAGCAACAGGAAGATTGTGCAGGGTTTGAAACAGCCATTGGCGACCTTGAACACATTGACATTGATGCAGAAGTGCAATCCCACAGAGACTTAGAAGCGTTTCACATTAAGAAAAAAGCCATTGATGAGGCCAATCGTTGGATTCGTCAGATCGCCGCAGATGATGTCAAGCAACAAAAACTGTTGGACAAACTCAAGACAGAGATTGCAGCTTTAGACGATCACAAGTGTCACTCATGTGGACAAGATTTGCATGACAACAAACAAGACGAACTCAAGCAGGCCAAAGAAGCATTGTTGAAAGAAACTGCATTGCAATTGCTTGCCAACGATACTCAACGCAATGAACATCTAGCAACACTAGAACAACTAGGTGAGTTGGGCGTTGCGCCTACTGTGTTTTATGACACGCTAGAAGATGCACTGAATCATCGAAACACTCTTAGCACCTTGCGCACCAGTTTGGACACACGAAAAACAGAATCAGATCCATACACAGAACAAATCGCAGACATGCAAGGACAAGCCTTACAGGTTGTGAGTTATGATCACTTGAATGAGCTCACTAGAGTGCAGGATCATCAAGACTTCTTGCTCAAACTGCTGACCTCAAAAGATTCATTTGTGCGCAAGAAGATTATTGATCAGAACTTGAGTTATCTCAACAGTCGCCTCACACACTACTTGGATAGAATTGGCTTGCCACACACCGTGAAATTCATGAACGACTTGACAGTGAGTATTGAAGAACTGGGCCGTGAACTGGACTTTGACAATTTGAGTCGTGGCGAACGCAATCGACTGATACTTAGCATGAGTTGGGCATTCCGTGATGTGTGGGAAAGTTTGTATTCGCCCATCAACCTGTTGTTCATTGACGAGATGATTGACAACGGATTAGACACACAAGGTGTAGAGAATGCACTAGGCCTGCTGAAGAAAATGAGCCGTGAACGCCACAAGAGTATCTGGCTAGTGAGCCATAGAGATGAACTCACAAGCAGGGTTGAAAACATATTAAAAGTTATAAAAGAAAACGGTTTTACCAGTTACAACACAGACGTAGAAGTGGTATAAAATTTAACAAATTTATTGATAGAGGATAACTATACAGCAAGGATAAATCGCATACAACACATGACATGGCTATATCAAGATACCCCAATTGAGACGTTGCCCGAAGAGTGTGTTGGATTTGTTTACTGTATTACAAATAATCTATCTGGACGCAAGTACATAGGCAAAAAATTAGCAAAGTTTAGCAAAACAACATACAAGACAGTCAAACAAAAGAACGGCACAAAGAAGCGGAAGAAGATACGATCAAAGATCGACTCAGATTGGAGAGAGTACTATGGGTCAAGCCCAGAATTAACCGCAGACGTAATTAAACTAGGCACCGAAAACTTTACCAGAGAAATACTTTACTATTGTAAATCAAAATCAGAATGTTCGTACATTGAAGCAAGAGAACAGTTCACAAGAAAAGTATTAGAATCAACAGATTATTACAACGGCCATATTCAAGTTCGTGTGCATGGCTCACACATCATCAACAAACTTTAATCACGACTCTGTGCTGAGTGTTTGGCTCAGCCCCATTGAGGAACGGTGCGATACCCGGTCCAGACTTGGGCGTCAAAGGCAACTGTTAACTTAAGGCAGCAAATGGTTTGGGCAACGTGAAAAAGATACGACCCATGCTCGTAGGACTTGGATCTATTCTGGGTTACTAGGGTTCCGTTGATATGTGAAGCTAGAGTAGGGGGTACCGGTCAACCGCCTCCGTGTGTGCAAACACAATCTCTTTAGAATAGATGACTGGGCTACTCGGATGATGCTCTCTCATGTTCACCGTGTATACGGTGAATTATGACCAGTTAATCTGGATGATACTAATTCAAAGAAACAGTTAGTTGTTGAGCGATAGCGAAAACAACAGACTTGCGTAGCAAGTCTTTAATCATCTAAGTTAGTATCTGGCCAATCTCTAAACAGTGCATGTTGAATAGTGCCAGAAACAAACTGATTGAATGACTTGTGTTTCTCTTCAAGTTCGCCTTTGAGTGGTGCTACTCGACGGAATGCTGAGTCCATTTGGCCCATGTCTCGGAATTCCATGAGAATCATCCATTCGGGCATGTCGGCTATGCTACGGAACCCCATCTTGCAACGTGTGATTCTATAGCTTTCCATCTTGCCTTCAGAAATCAAATGATCAAAGAAACTTTTCATTCCGTTCACCCAGTCAAGGTCTGAGATGTCACCTTCTTTGTCTGCCCAAATTGTATATAAGTCTGCCATGTTTACTCCAGTGGTCCTAGTATTTCAAATCCATCCATGTCGGATTTGTATAAGTGCGCTTGCTCAAGATACAAGTATCGGAAACCGCGTTCCTTGTAGATAGCACACTCTGTTTTCATTGTTTCTATGCCCAAGCGTAGCTTTGGGTTGTTGTAGTTCCATGCAAATTGATCGCACAGTGCATTGTGATCATCGTAGCGTTTGATTAAACTAAACGCCACTAATCGATCTCGGTCGTAGTAACCAATAACGTCAGTCATTGGATCTGTGTAACGACTGTCGAATATAGGCATCACACTTGCAAAATGTTTGTATTTGCAGTAGTCTCTGTAGATTGTGTTCAGTTGTTTGATATCAGGTTCAAACAGATATTTCCATTTTACCGTTGGTGTGTAGTTGGTCTGGCTAAGATCAATTCGTGCAAACTGATAACTCATCGTGGATCTTTCCGGTGCTGAAACAGGCCTTGCAAATACTCTTCTGGCCAGTTGTGATAGAATCCCTTCTCAGCCATTGTTTGGGCTCGGGCATTAAGATCGCTGAGACTTTGCACTAGAGCCAGTGCATAGGTGCCTTGATTCATACACACACCGTTCACCATTTCAACATCTGCAGGATGATCCTCCAATGCAATCAAGTTATTACGCAACAAAAATTCTTCATTGGCATTTTTTAAATTGGCACTGAACAAATTGTATGGCCACTCTACAGGATCGTAAGCATAGATTACAACTTCCCAGTTGCCCATACCCCACCGAGCTTGATTCTTCAAATCAAAATACGGATTCACCCCCACTCGCACATCATAGCTTTTCTTCATGCGTGCTGAGCGTGCGTATGGACAAGGTGCCCAGCCTCCCAGCGCCGGATGCGGAACTTCTACAAAGTTCACAATCCACTGTTCGATATCATGAGTGACTGTTTCTATATCCATTAGAAGAAAGGCAATCCAGATTTCTTGGTAGTTTCAATGTTGTCTTTGGCCAGTTCGGCAATCATTCGCCGTTCGTTACTGCTGAGTTGTAACACTTGTTCGTAAGTTATGCCGCCACGCATGTGCCAAGCCAATTTGAATCCTTCTTCTCGAATTGAATTGGCCTCCTTTTCCATGCCTTCAATCATCTCATTGATTTGTTCTGCGCTTGCGGTTAGGAGGCGGCGCCGAAAAAATTTGCTGTATCCAAAGTAAAGTTTTGTTCGTACTCATGTTCACAATTAGAACATTTCATTTTTATCGGCTTAAACTCATCATAGGCACGAATTTTAATTGCATGATCTCTAATCTCACCGTACAGTTGACGATCACAATTCATTAAAAAGTCTTCAATAAAATCTGGCTCAGACACTAGAGCTTGCGGAGTTTTGATTCCAACAATGCTGCTTCTAATGGCTTTCACTGTGATCTTGGTGATGGCTTGAATGGCATCGTTTAGCATTTTTGTTTTTTGTTCTTCAGTCAAATCTGAATTTGGCAACTGTGCCAACACACGTTGTTGTTCAAATTGCAGCAGGTTGATTTCAGTTTGCTTTTCGTATCCAACAGACTGAAAATAAATTTCAAGATCGCCGTGCTTGACAGATTCTGAAAAGTCTGGTGCTTCTAACGTGTCCAATAGATTTTTTAGATCCAATTCGAAATTATTTTCTGTAGAACATTTCTCACAAGTGGTATCAACTTCCATCATTGCACCATAACTGGCAATGCGGATGGCAGTGAGAATAGTGTTGAGATCGCAGTTGGGCATGTTCCAAGCATTTTTAATGCTGGGTATGCAACTTTGTACCACACTCACAATGGCTGCTCCATTAAACAGTGCATCAGGAGTGCGATAGGTAATTTCGTCCATGGCAGTCATGGGTAGAATTGGCAGTTCTCGATTGACTGGCATGTCTATGCTGCCTGGCGGCCAAAATTGTCCATCACTGGGCAAGCGAATGTAAATGGCAGGCTGACGAAAAAACGCTCGTAGCGGGTTCAAAGATTGGGTCATTTTTTTACCTATAAATATACTTCTACTTATAGGTACTAAACTATGGCCACAACAATTGATGATTCAGCAGACCGAAGCAATGGTGCACTAGAACGATTAGCTGCCTCAGCAGAACGAGCAGAACGAGCCTCTGAAGCAAATGCTATAGCATCTGCACAAGCTGCTGTTGTGACCAAAAAACTTGCAGACGAAGAAAAAACTGCTGCTGAAGCAGCCGCTCGATTCAAAGCCAAAATGGACACTGCTACTGGCGCTGCCGGTAGTCTAGTAGATGCATTCGTTACCTACAACAAAGAAGTATACAAAGGATCCAGTGCCAACGAAGCTGCTGCTGCCAGCATGCATAAAATGGGTGAAGCAGCCAAATATGCAGGTGCGTTTCTTGCAATTCTAGTTCCTGGCGGGCCAATAGTCAAAGCACTAGTTGCCAGTTTAGGTCTGCTTGCTGCTAAAGCTGCCGAAGCCGGCGCAGAATTGGCATTACAAACTGATGCTGTTTACAAGTCCTATCAAGATTTAGCCAAGGCTGGTGCCACTGGTGCAGGCGGCATGCAAGATGTGTTTAACAGTCTACAAAAAGTAGGATTGGGCACACAAAAATTTGGTGAGTATCTCAAACTTGTTAATTCAAATGCTAATGATTTGGCGATGTTTGGAGGTACTGTTAACAAAGGTCGTAAGATCTTTGAAAACACCATGGGATCTCTAACAGACCAGCAAAAAATTCAGATGGAACAAATGGGTTTGAATGACACTGCCCGTGCCCAAGCCACCATGGATTATATCAAGCAACAAAGGTTGCTTACTGCTGGTTCTAAATCACAAATGGATACCAGCAGCACTGCTGTGATGAAGTACATCAAAGAAACTGATGAACTAACTAGAATTACTGGAGCCAATAGAGAAGAACAACAAAAAATTCTTGACAAAGCCATGAGCGAAGAAATTTTTGCTTCGTTCATTGATGAATTAGAATCACAAGGTGAAGAAGGCAAACAAAAAGCTGCTGAAATAAGAAAACAAAATGCCATGGCAGAAAAATTGCTTGGCCCAGAAACAGCTCGAGGCATACGAGATAGTCTCACTGGATTCATTGGTGCTAGCCAAGCAAGCCAAAAAATTTACATGGCAAGCAATGGCGCAATAAGCGAATACACTGACACACTTAAAAATACAACACTAGCAGAAGGAGAAGGAGCCAGGGTCTTTGGAAAATTAGCTGGTGCTATTTCTAATACATATGACACACAAGTTCGTGGCCTAGCACAAATGGGCGTAGCTGAAGCTACTTTTGGCAAAACTTCTGAATTGAGAAGAGCCGGGCTAGTTGACGAAATTGCTATGAGTAAAGCAACAACAGATGCTGAGAAAGAAAGACTTGCGCAGTTAAAAGATCCGTTGGGCAAAGCACAAGCCAAAACTGCGGTGGACACTCAAGCAACTCAACTGGAATTGCAGAAACAACTCAACAAATTAATGCCCGACTATGTTCGTGGTCTTGAGGAGACTGCTGCAAAGAATAGAGCACTGGTAGAAGCCACTGGCAAACTTGCCGAAGATGTAATGGACAAATTATCTCCAGCATTTAAGAAATTGCTTGACGCATTAGGTCCAATGGTAACAAAAATAGGCGAGTTAATGGAAGATCATGTACTGCCTGCTCTAGTAAGAGCAATTGAAAACCTAGCTAAATTTATTAATTGGTTGGCACCAAAGTCTGAAGAAGAAAAAGCACGAGAACAACAAAAAAACACAGAAGTGATGTCAACTCAACTCACTGGAGTTGGTCGCGATTATAAATTAGACGAAAACGAAACAAAAGCTGCTGAAGAACAACTTGCAACGCAGGAAGTTGGAGGAGTGGCACTAAGTGAAAGAGATAAAGCCTTCCTAGCGCAACGACTAAAAGAAGGCAGTAATATACCCAAACCTGACACCACTTCCCAGGGACTACCAGCATCAGAAATACCAGCTAATCAACGACGTGCAGCTGGTGGACCAGTTTCAGCTAAAACACCTTATCTAGTGGGCGAAGAAGGTCCAGAGCTGTTTGTTCCCAGCCTGGCTGGTGATATTGTGCCTACTGGTCAACTGCAAGGAACTACTGGCTCAGCACTAAAGCAAAGTGATGCAATTGAAAAAATTGTTGATCAAATTGTTTTGGATATCAAAACAAGACAAAAAATTTCAGACATTGATGCTGACCGTGCAAAAAATCACAGTGATGAACAGAAAACTCAAACTGAAAAAATCAACAAGTCTATCAACGACATTGTTGTTAGCAGTAAAGAACTAGACAGCATTACCAAAACAGATCTTAAACGTGCTCAAGACTACAGTATTTTTTACAAAGGATTTATTGAGACCAAAACCAAGTTTGAAAAAGATCAACTGGAAGCAATAAACTATCAACTTACTGAAGGCACTGGTGGCGGTGGTGGCGGTGGTGGCGGTGGTGGTGGTGGCGGATTGAAATTGCCCAGCATGCCCGGTATTGCTGGTATGGGTGGTGGGCAAGGAATTCAAGCTACCAAGCAAGATGACTTGTCTAAGATGGGATTAAAACTTAAAACTGGTGATGTACAAGCTGAAGGCGCGGGTATCAGTCCTAAGTTAATTGAACTAGCCCGTCAAATACAAGGTGGTGTGCCAGGGTTTAATTATTTCAGTGCGTTTAATGACAAGTTTCATCAGGAAACAGCGTCGGGTAGTCAGCATGCCAAAGGCTTGGCACTGGACTTTACTGTGGCAGAAAAACCCAGCGTAGAAGATGGTAGACAAATAACTGATTGGCTCAAAGGCCTAGGAGCCAGTTTGGCCATTGACGAATACAACAATCCCAGTTCAAAATCCACAGCAGGACATTTCCATGCACAAATTCCTGGCTTTGAAGAAGGTGGCACACTAGGCGCAGGCAAAGTAGGCATTGCAGGTGAAGGCGGCAAACCAGAATTGATATCCGGACCAGCTAGTATTACGCCAATGAATGACCTAATGGGGGCGTTAAACAGTCTCAATGCTACTATGGAACGAAGCCATGCTACATTGTCTGAAATTGCTAGAGTTAGCAAAGCCACTAGTGATTCCAGTGCTAAGATGCTGTCGTATGCGCAGAACTAACGGTAAATAAACAACCATGGCAGATAAAAACAACCCCGGCTGGAAAAAGTATTTTAAAGTAGCAGACACTACTGGAGTAATGAGTCCCATTTCTGGAACCAACCAGTTTGGGTTTCCAGGATACGGCAAGAACGATGGTGGCATGGGCAACACCAATGAATTTGGATTCCGCAACTATGCCAGTAGACTGCCCGAAGTTTACTCCGGCCACCCCAACAGAATTGAGCGTTACAATCAGTATGAGAACATGGACATGGACTCAGAAATCAACGCCTGCTTGGATATTATTGCAGAGTTCTCCACACAGCTAAACGAACAAAACGGCACGCCGTTTGAAATTGACTATCAAGACAAACCTACTGATCACGAAATTGAAATCATCCGCAAGCAGATGAAACAGTGGGTCAAACTGAACAAGCTGGATCAGCGCATATTCAAACTGTTCCGCAACACCATCAAGTATGGCGATCAAATCTTTGTGCGTGATCCAGAAACATTTGAAATGATGTGGGTGGACATGAGCAAGTTGGCCCGTGTGA